>TARA_R110001592_G_scaffold248308_1_pt1 | contig 97102 bp, 78 predicted proteins | sample TARA_R110001592 | Tara Oceans TARA_R110001592 (sample SAMEA4398387) | marine metagenome | biome: Polar Biome; feature: [SRF] surface water layer (ENVO:00010504); material: water (ENVO:00002006), including particulate matter (ENVO:01000060) such as... | depth 5 m
AGTCCGGTAGAGCTACTGGTTATGTTCATTTTGTATTTAGCACTGTCGTACCGCATTGCCGATTTTGCCCTTTATCTTTAAAAAGCATCCGGTTACTGATGCCGTTTATTTCTGCCACCTGTTGTAAACGTAAATGTGCTTCGAGGGTTGGCGACTTTGTAGAACCTTAGGCCACCCAAGCTCTCCGGCTACGACAGCGTAAAAACTTGAATCAAAGTATAAACCCGAATAAACCGCAGAACTATGAATAGACAACCATATTTTGCACTTAATAACGGCTTAGGCTGTTTACCCTTTGATGAACTAATGTGACTGCTTAAAAACTAACCAGTACTGATAAACTTCCGTTGCTTATTTAGAAGGCGTTAATGGCACGGCGTTTCTCTAACCGTTTCATTTTATTGATATTTCAAAAACATAACGCCGCGTTAACTGGCGTAGTAATGATGGCAGTTTTTTTGCGTTTCTTTGCAAAAAAGGTGACAGCATTACGGAGTCCACGTTGAACGCCTTGTTAGGCATTTTTTTTGCCGGAACAATTTCATAGATCAGATGCACTCATTTATTAACGATGGTAGTTTATATTGAAATATATTTACTAAGAAATTTCCCCAAAAAGCTACATCTTCTTCGTCTAGATACAACATCTCGGCTTCCATCATAATTTCGATTGAATCCCTTTCTGCAAATTTATCGATGAATAAGACTTTTGATTCGTAAAATAGTTTTAACTCATCCAAATCATCGTACCAATTATTTTTATCGTTCAAAATATCTTCAAGGTTAATATTTTTAATCTTCATAATCACGACAGAATTTCGCGATAGAATTTGATCAATTTCCTCACTTCCACGCTCAAACAAACGCTTAGCATTTGATCGAGTGCTAGACCCCTCTACTCGCTCTGCATCCTTTTCGCACAAATAAACTTGAACCCTTACATTACAACCTGCGTATGGTTCCCAAGGGTACTTGTCAGTTTGCAAATATACATGCAACTCTTTTCCTTTAATCTGTTTAAACCACTTAGGTTTAGAACTACTGATTTTCTTGAACCCATGTTCTTTAAATATAGGTGATAGATATTTTGAAATTTCTTTATAAACCTGTGCTGATTTCATTTAATTTGCCTAACTTTGTATCAACGAAGTGAGGTCGTAAAAGCCCAAGTCGTAATTCATTTTTAATAAATTCATTAAATTAAAAAAATACTACAATATTCAAATCCTTAAAAGAACTGAATAATTTATTTTTATATAGAACTGCGACATAAGTCGCTATTCTATATAAAAATAGCTTAATTAACTTATTGTTTATTATAAAGAATCAGGTTAATTTAAGTTTTACGACATAAAGTCGTAAACTATTTAATTTTTCCATTGGAACTAAAGGATTAGTATTATGGATGATATTCGTGCTCCCCTGCCCGATAAGCCTACACGCTTCATGGATCAATTTCGTGAACTTATACGAAGCCGAAATTTAGCTTATAAAACAGAACAAACTTATTGTTTTTGGGTTAAACGGTATATTCGATTTCATAAATATAAACATCCTAAAGATCTAGGTGGTGATGACATAACAGCTTTCTTGAGCTATTTAGTTTTAAAAGAGAACGTGGCTATCAATACGCAGAAGACAGCCCTTAATGCCTTGGTCTTTTTATATAAACGTTTTCTAAAGAAAGAAATTGGCGAGCTTGATTATTCTTCTAGCCGCAAAGAAAGAAAAATACCGACTGTCTTTAGTCATCGTGAAGCATGTGATGTGATAGCACAACTAGAAGGTATTTATGCATTAATCGCTAAGCTCATGTATGGCTCAGGCCTGCGTATTATGGAAGGGGTTCGTTTACGCGTTCAAGATATCGATTTTTCTAATGAATGCATTATAGTTAGGGAATCTAAAGGTAATAAGTGGCGAAGAACCTTGCTGCCTAAAAGTACTATTGATACGCTGAAAATTCAGATAGAGTTTGCATTAACACTGCATAAAAAAGATTTATCCGAGGGATATGGGCATGTATACCTACCTCATGCCTATGCGAAAAAGGATAAAAGCGCAGCCACAAGCCCAGCTTGGCAGTATATATTTCCTTCTCATAATATGGCAAAAGATCCACGCTCTGAGATGTGGCGTAGGCATCATATAGGCGAAAGACAGGTTCAGCGACAAGTCAGAGAAGCTATAAGAAAGTGTCATATTTATAAAAAGGCTGGCTGCCACACATTCAGGCATAGTTTTGCGACAAATTTATTACGGGCTGGCACGAATATAAGAAATATCCAGGAGCTATTGGGTCACAGCAATATTGCAACCACTCAAATTTATACTCATGTTGTGGGCATACAAGAGCGCGGTGTTGTCAGCCCAGTCGATACAATTTAAGTTACTTAACTGGCTTCGAGTGTTTTTATGAAGCTTTGCATAAATAATGCAGCTTCAGCACCAGTCGCCACGCGATGATCGAAGCTGAGGGATATGGGTAGAGTTTTTCCTACTTGAATTTTACCCTTTTTCACCAAGGCTTCTTCTCTACTTTTTCCAACACCGACGATACAAACTTGCGGTGGCACTATAATTGGCGTGGCATAGCGCCCGCTTAATACGCCAAAATTGCTTAAACTGATTGTTGCGCCTACTAAGTCTTTTGCCAATATCGTTTGTTCAGTTATTTGCATCCGAAAATCATTAATATCTTTTCTTAATTGACTGACGTTTTTGGTATTTATTTTTCGTATAACGGGAACAAATAAACCTCTTTCCGAATTTACGGCTAAACCTAAATCTATATCTTTATGCTGTTGAATCATCAAGTTCTCAGCGTCATACCAGGAATTTAATAGAGGAACGCTCGAGCATGCGGTGCTTATGGCATTTATGAGCCTCAGGGTAATATCCGTTTCCTCATTCCAGTGTGTTATCTCTGCATCTTCAAAGATTGTAGCTGAAGCAATTTCTTGGTGCGCCTTGGTCATCACTTGCGCCATTACTTTTCTTGCTCCACTTAATAAAATTGAATCTTCCGGTGCAGGCTTGATTTGTTTTTTCTGCTTGATTTTTTCTTGATAAATATTGAGTAAATCATGTAGCGTCATTTCGCCGAAATTAGTCTCGTTGAAAATTTCTTGCAAACCCAAGAGTTTGGCGAAAGCCATAATCTTGGGTGTTATAGATGATGTAGGTATTAATTCAGGTCTTGCTTTATCTGATTTAGACTTTTTAGCTTTAGATTCTTTAAATGCAGCAATACAAACAGGATCAGTCTTATTTTTTTGTTTCGCGCAGTATTCAAGGTTTTTTGCTAGCGTATTGTCAGTAGTCACAGTTGTAGCATTAAGGTTTTTATGGTCTATTTCAGCAATAGGCTCCATTTCATATAAGTTGGTTTTTTCATCCGTTGTTTGGCTTAGCTCGCCGACTACCGAGACACTTTCTTTTGGTTTCGAGTTGTCTTTTTTAATATGTTTATTCTCAGCGAATTTATCTTGTTGATCGGCATTCTGCTTTTCTTCATATTCAAATAATACCTGTCCGACTTTTACTGTTTCGCCTTCGGCAACAGCAAGACGCGTTATTATTCCTGCTGAAGGTGCTGGCAGTTCAACCACCGCTTTAGCCGTTTCGACGAGCAACACCAGTTCATCTAATTTGACGCTCTGTCCTTCCTTAACTAACCATTCGACTAAATCAGCGTCTTTTAGACCTTCTCCTAAATCAGGCAAGATAAATGCTGTCATATCAAGACTCCTAGCCAATACATCAAATAAGGTGGCTATCTATTCGGGAATTTGAAGCTTTGGAAAACAAGGCTGTTTCCCTTGCCAGCTCTGTTATTTTTTCAACACTAGGTAAATAGTATGCTTCATTTTGAAAATAAGGCATAACCGTATCAAATCCAGTCACTCTGCCTATGGGTGCTTTAAGATGACTAAAGGCATTTTCGGATAAGCTCGCTGCAATTTCTGCCCCGAGCCCACAATTTCGCGCGGCTTCGTGAATAATGCAACAGCGGCCGGTTTTTCTCACCGATCCTAAAAAAGTTTGATGATCCAAAGGTGCAATGCTTGCCAGATCTATGACTTCGCAAGATATGCCTTCTTTTTCTAACGCTGTAACAGCCTCCATGGTTTCGACCAACATGGCACCCCATGTAATTAAGGTAATATCATTTCCGGTTTTTATTATAAAACTCTTGCCTAAGGGAAGCCCTATTCCATTATCTAATATCTCGCTTTGTGAATAGCGATAGATACGTTTAGGCTCCAGAAAGATTACAGGGTCATTAGATTGAATGGCGGAAATCAGCAAGCCATAGGCACGTTTGGGTGAGCTCGGTACGACAACTCTTAAGCCAGGTATGTGAGCAAATAGCGCCTCGACACTTTCTGAATGATGTTCAGGAGCGTGAATACCGCCTCCGAATGGTGCCCTGATAACTAAAGGACAGGTTAAACGCCCTCTTGTTCTATTGCGCATTCTGGCAGCATGAGCGACTATTTGCTCCATGGCTGCAAAAATGAAGCCTAGAAATTGAATTTCTGCGACCGGCCTTAAACCTTGTGCCGCCATTCCGATGGACATCCCTGCAATCATTGTTTCAGCTAACGGCGTATCTATCACTCTTTTCAGACCAAATTCAGCACGTAACTTATCCGTTGCTCTGAAAACACCGCCATTAACGGCGACATCTTCTCCTAGAATAACCACACGTTTATCGTCTAGCATCGAGCGGTGCAAAGCCATATTAACGGCTTCAATTAAATTTACATTGCGCGACTCAATATTGGTATTTTGTGGACGTTTATCTATGATTGAATTGAGAGTTTTAGTCATAACAAACTCCTTTTATCCATATTATTTTCTTCAATACTGTCTTTTGGAGTAAATTCTTGAGACCTATCAACACTATGTGTTTTAAGGAGATTGATGGCTTGCAACTCTGCATATTGATCAAACAATGCTGCAGGTAATGATTCATACAGGTGATCAAACATGGATTCAGGGGCTTGTTTTGGCTCTGCCAGATATTGAGCGACTGCATGTTCTATTTCTTTATCTATTGAGTCCTGTAATGTATCTTCTTCAGCTTGTGACCATGAATACCTTATTTCTAGAAAGCGCTTAAATCTTAAGATAGGTTCGTTTAACCAAGCTTGCTTTAACTCAGCATCAGGACGATAACGTGATGCATCATCGGCCGTAGTATGGTCACCAAGCCTATATGACATAGCTTCGATTAATGTCGCGCCTTTTCCCGCTCTGGCTTTTTTGAGTGCTTTGCTAACTTCTATGTTGACAGCAAAATAATCATTACCATCGACAACCACACCATGAATACCTGCGCCAATAGCCTTTTGTGCGATTGTTTCTGCACCACATTGAATTCGACGCGGCGTCGAGATGGCCCATTGGTTGTTATTAACGACAACAACTAAAGGTAGTTGCCAAGCTCCCGCTAAATTAAGTGTTTCGAGAAAGTCGCCTTTCGATGTTGCACCTTCACCACAGGTAACCAGTGCAGCATTATGCTCACCTCGGGTTTTGATAGCCACGGCTGCACCAGCGGCATGACCTAATTGCGTTGCGATAGGCACACAAATTGGAAAATCCTTAGCGCAGTTTTCATAAGCGCTGCCCCGCTCATTACCGCCCCAATATAAAAGTATTTCTTTAAGACCAACGTCACGTAAATATTGCGTTGCGATGTCTCGATAATAAGGTGCGAAAACATCATCTTTAAAAAGCGCATGACCAATGGCAGTTCCAATGGCTTCTTGGCCAAGTATTGATGGATAGGTTCCAAGCTTACCTGTGCGTTGAAGCGCTATGGCTTTTTTATCGAAGCAACGTATTAACCGCATAGTTCGATAGGCATCTAATACTTTTTCTTTTGGGTACAAAGATTCAAAGAAGGATTGATCTTGCTGACTTCGATCCTGAGATTTTAAGGTATCTGGAAAGTTGAGCTGCCCAGCTGACGACAGGAATTGCACAAATTTAATTGAGAAGTTGAGCGTATCCATAATCTACTCCTACATATTTGACTATATGTCAGCTTTTGGCTTGAATAATCAACTATGTAAAAAAAGGGGGTAACCTCAAAGGATCGAGGGATCGCATAAAACAAACAATATGCACTGCTTATTTTTTATACAATAATTATAGATCCGGATATAGCCAGATTGGAAGAGCTAGCAACATAATGTTACTAGAATCTAACTCAGCACAACATCATAAGAGCTTGGTTTACTGTTGTGCTTGAGCAATTTTTTCAATGCAGGATTGGCAAAGACAACGTTTGCCATTTGTTTGAGCTTTTAATGATTGCCTTGATTGATCAGTTAATTGAACGGGTAAACACCAGCAAGTCTCTGGATCACAGCCTGTCTTTGGTTTTTCAGGCAGTTCAACTTGCTGGCAAGAATTAGGCTGACCACATAAAGGGCAAAGATGCGCTAAAGGATCTTGTTGCATCATTTTGCTTTTGGTTTGTTCTTATTACGTGGGTTATTTTTAGCGCGTCTACTCGCAAATTCTTTTGATTGAGCCACCCTGGTCTGCTTAAGTTTATCTTTTTCTTTTAGCTTATGGCTGGGTGTGGCATATGGGTTTTCTGTTGATTTGAATTCAAAACGGATTGGCGTACCTTTTACTTTAAGTACCTTACGGAAGGTATTTTCCAAATAACGTTTATAGCTATCGGGCAGATCATCCGTTTTCGAACCATGAACAACAATAATAGGCGGATTTGAACCACCTTGGTGGGCAAAGCGCAATTTTACACGACGGCCTCTTACTATCGGTGGTTGATGATCTTTGACAACATCTACCAAAAGTTCTGTTAAGCGTTTCGTTTGCCATTTTGCAAACGCAGAGGCATAGGCTTGGTCAATTGATTTATATAGATCACCAACACCCGTTCCATGCTTTGCAGAGATAAAGTGAGTTTGCGCATAATCAAGAAATATTAAACGACGATCTAACTCACGCTTAACGGCTTTTTTATCATCTTGGGTCATGCCATCCCATTTGTTTACGGCAAGCACTAAGGCCCTACCTGCATCCATTGCAAAACCAATCAGGTGCAAATCCTGATCAACAACACCTTCTTGTGCATCGATAACCACTACCACGACATTTGAATCTTCAATCGCTTGTAATGTTTTTACGATAGAGAATTTTTCGACTGTTTCTCTCACATTTTTTCTTCGCCTTACTCCTGCTGTATCAATAAGGGTATAAGGTTTGTCATGCCTTTTATATGGAATATAAATACTATCCCTTGTGGTGCCAGGTTCGTCAAAAACCACCACTCTATCTTCACCTAGCAATCGATTGACTAAGGTAGACTTACCCACATTAGGCCTGCCGATAATACCAATTCTACAGCCATGATTTTCAGGGGGCTTTTCTTCTGCTTCTGGAATGTCAGCCATTGCCTCTTCTATCAAGGATAATATACCCCGATTATGAGAAGCCGCTGTAAGCCTCATATTTGGCATGCCTAAGGCATAAAAGTCATTGGCAACAAAGCTTTCATTCAAACCGTCAATTTTATTGATAACGACCGTAACCGGTTTGCTTGTTTGGCGAATATATTTCGCTATTTCTTCATCTACAGGGCTTAAACCATCACGCGCATCGACCACGAAGAAAACAACATCAGCTTCATCAATTGCTAGCAGAGACTGTTCAGCCATCGCCGCATCTATGCCAACTTCATCTCCGCTAATGCCGCCGGTATCAACAACAATAAACTTCTTGTTATTGATTTCACCTTCGCCAAATTTTCTATCTCGTGTAAGCCCTGAGTAATCAGCCACAATTGCATCGCGGGATTTAGTTAAACGATTAAACAATGTTGATTTGCCAACGTTAGGACGACCAACAAGTGCAATTACAGGAATCATGAAGAAAACCTTTGAGAATGTATGAAAGAGAGCATATAACTCTCTGAATTTATTTAAACAGTGCGAAAGTTTATCTGGCTAACTTTCTTTCAATACTATGATTTAACTATGATTTAATTTTCTGTATCACTAAACATTTTATAAGCAACTAAATCACCAGAACGCGTTAAGACTATTAATTTCTCGCCTACGATATTTAATTCGCCCATCACGCCATCTCCATCAGGTCGTTTGCGCGCTAAATACTTGCCATTTCTGATATCCAGGAAATGTAAGTAGCCTTCTAAATCTGAAAACACCACAGCCTGGTTATAAATAAAGGGAGATGTTAGGCGACGAAATTTGAAAGACTCACTTTTCCATATTTCAGAACCATTTCTTGGATTAATCGCTATCACAGCGCCATTTGAGGTTGTGACGAATAATTGGCCGAAACCAAAAGCGACACTATTAAAAGACGAATATGTTTTTGACCATTTTTCCACGCCAGTCAATACATCCAAGGCCACTAACTTTCCCTGATATGCAATGGTATAGAGAGTGTCTCCATCAATAACGGCCTGCCCATCTGGATCAACAAGTCTTTCTAACTCTGTTCTTCCTTGAGGCGTGGCAATAATCGCTTTCCAATAAGGTTGCCCTGTTTGGTTATCGAATGCCAGCAATTCACCGTTAGCGAAACTGGTTAATATATAACGTTGGCTAATAATGGGTGAAGGTGTACCGCGTAAAGATAAAAGCGGGCCAATACTGTCATAACGCCATCTAAGTTTGCCATCCTCTGTACCGAAGGTCATCAGCTTACCATCAACAGTCTGCACTGCGACCAAACTGCCATTTGAAGCAGGTTTGGCAATGGACTCACTACTTAGATTTGCTCGCCAGTTCTGATCTCCCGTTTCTCTGTTTAAGGCAACCAACTCACCCTGAAAAGTGGTGTAATATAAATTTTTATTATCACCACCTAAGCCGCCACTAACTTTTTCGTCAAGCTCTTTTTCCCAGAGAATCTTACTGGTTTGTGAGTCTAGTACCGATAGGTAGCCATAACCGTCTATGTTATAAATCAGCTGATCTACAACAAAACTTGAAAGATTTAATTTTAAATTGATATCACCATCACCTACAGAGCGTTTCCATAAGCGCTCGACAAGAATTCGATCTATAAACTTAGAATCAAGGGCCGTTGGCTGATTCACTTTATCTTTACTGCATGCTGCTAACATACTGATTAAAATTGATAAAATACAAAAACGAAGCAGAAATTTATTTGAAAAATGAGACCGCATGGTAATTCCTAAAACAGGTAATAAGCAAAATGCCCTGGGTTTATTCAGGACACTTTGAAGGTGCAAGTTAGTAAAACTTAAAGTGTTTCTGGGTTAACACCGAGATCAGATAGCTTAACCGCCAATAGTGGTTGGGTTTGAGGGCGATCCTTTATTAATTCATAAGCCGCTGTATAAGCGGCTATAGCGGCTTCCTTTTCACCCATGCGGTTTTTAATATCACCTTTTAGCTCAAGATAAGCGGGTTCAAATTCCGGGATAGTGGCATTTAACATAGCTAAGGCTTCTTCGTGACTGCCCTCTGCCGATAATATTCTAACCAAACGACCATTAACGATATGCTTAATCCTTTGGTCGTCAGTATGTGCTAGAACCCAATTGAGTTCTTCCTTAGCAAGATCGTAAGCTTTCTTCGCAACGGCGTCTTTAGCTAAGAATAAAGCCGCATAAATAGCATATTCAGTTGACTCAAACTTAGTCTTAAGTTCGGTGGCTAAATAGTTAAGGGTATTTGCTTCTTCAACTTCATCAAAATTATTCTTTGTCGCTTCTGCTATTAATTGCTGATATAGCGATGATGCAGCCGTCTTGTTAAGAACAACATTGTTTTGATAAGCCTTCCAAGCAAAGACGATAACAAGTGCTAAACCAATACCGATCAAAAGTGATCGGCCGTTGTCAGACCACCATTTTTTTAGTGCCGCGATTTGTTCTTCTTCAGTTCTAAATTCGCTCACGCATATCCCCTTTTATTGTAAATTGATTGTTAAGTTAAATAGTGATTTTTTTGCCTCTAATGAGAAAAAATAGTCTTTAAGTTCGAGCAGACATCTTCTATTGAAAGCAGTTTTTGTTCTCCAGCATTTAAACCCGATTTTTTAAGTATTGGGTTTTCTTTTAATGCTTTGATAATAATCTGCCCAGAATTCAACTCTTGCTCCCCAATAATAATGGCTAATAGAGCGCCTGATTTATCGGCTTTTTTCATTTGGCTTTTAAAGCTGCCTGCACCCGCATTTTGGAGTACACGAAGCCTTGTCTGAGTCCGGATATCTTCAGATACCTGGAATGCTTTTTCGACAGTACCTTCACCTGCTGCAATGATAAAAATATCAATGCGATTCTGTGTTTCTTCAGGAATAAGTTTTAATTCTTCTAGAAGTAACACGAGTCTTTCTATTCCCATAGCAAAGCCTACGCCGGGTGTAGGTTTGCCACCTAATTGCGCAACCAGGCCATCAAATCGACCGCCAGCACAGACAGTACCTTGAGCCCCAAGGGCGGTCGTTACCCATTCAAAAACGGTTTTAGAATAATAATCTAAACCGCGCACAAGACCAGTATTAACGGTATATTTTATACCTGTTAAATTTAACAAATTAAGGAGGCCCTTAAAGTCAGACTTTGACTCTTCACCATAGTAGTCAGATAATTTTGGCGCGTTCTTTAATATCGTTTGTGTCTGTGTATTTTTGCTATCCAAAATACGTAGAGGGTTTGTCTCTAACCTACGTAAACTGTCTTCATCTAACTCAGATTGATAACCTGATAAGTAAGTCACAAGGTCAGCCTTGAATGCAGCTCTCTCTTCAGGTAAACCAAGGGAATTAATTTCTAAGGAGACATTACCTAAGAGGCCAAGCTCTTTCCAAAGTCGCGCCGTCATGATAATTAGTTCCGCATCAATATCCGGGCCTTTAAAACCAAAACACTCGACACCAATTTGATGAAACTGTCGATAACGACCTTTCTGAGGACGTTCATGCCTAAACATAGGGCCTGCATACCAAAGACGCTGAGTCTGATTAAACAGCAAGCCATGTTGTTCAGCGGCTCGAACACAACAAGCCGTACCTTCAGGGCGCAAAGTTAATGAATCACCGTTTCGATCGTTAAATGTGTACATTTCTTTTTCAACGATATCTGTTACTTCACCGATAGAACGTTTAAATAACTCTGTTTGCTCAAGAATCGGCATTCTAATTTCTTGGTAGCCATATTGAGACAGAACATTCTTCACTTTACTTTCAAAGTATTGCCAAATGGGTGACTGATCGGGTAAAAGATCATTCATGCCCCTAATAGCTTGAATTTTGGCCAAGATTACATCCTTACTTTCTAATTACAAACAGGTATTTGATCATTAATTATTTAAAGCTAATAAACGAATTAAGCCTTAAGGATAAGTTTTTCATTTTCTATGTCTTTTAAGCGTATTTTTTCACGAATGGTGCTCTCAAGAGAATCCACTAAATTTTCATTTACTAATTTATGAGAGGGTTTTCCATCCAGGTATAAAAGATTGTTTGGCGTACCACCCGTTAAGCCTACATCGACTTCTTTCGCTTCACCTGGGCCGTTTACAATGCAGCCAATGATGGCTACGTCTAAAGCAGTGGTGACATCTTCTAATCTCGCTTCCAGTTCATTCATGGTTTGCACAACATCAAAGTTTTGGCGAGAACAGCTCGGACAAGCAATAAAGTTAATACCTTTAGAGCGAAGCCTTAAGCTTTTGAGAATATCAAAACCCACTTTAATTTCTTGTATCGGGTCAGCAGCAAGTGAAACACGAATCGTATCGCCAATCCCGTCCATCAAAAGCATACCTAAACCAACCGCTGACTTGACAGCACCGGACCTAAAACCACCGGCTTCGGTAATGCCAAGATGTAAAGGCTGTTCAATTAGCCCCGCTATTTTTCGATATGCTGCCACAGTCATAAACACATCGGAGGCTTTCAAACTGACTTTAAAATTATTGAAATTATGACGCTGGAGAATTTCAACATGACGCATTGCGGACTCAACAAGTGCATCAGGCGTTGGTTCACCGTATTTTTTTTGAAGATCTTTTTCGAGCGAACCTGCATTCACACCGATTCGAATCGGAATATTTTTATCTCTTGCGGATTCAATGACAGCTCTTATACGATCTTCTTTTCCGATATTACCTGGGTTAATACGCAGACAATCAACACCGTATTCAGCTACTTTTAAGGCAATTTTATGATCAAAGTGAATATCAGCAACCAAAGGAATAGTGGTTTGCTGCTTAATAAGCTTAAAAGCTTCGGCGGCTTCCATAGAAGGTATAGAAACTCTGACTATATCGGCACCGGCATCTTGTAAGGCTTTGATTTGTCCTACAGTAGCAGCCACGTCACATGTTTCAGTATTTGTCATACTTTGAACAGCTATGGGTGCATCGCCACCTACAGGCACATTTCCGACCCAAATTTGCTTCGACTTTCTACGAATTATTGGTGATTCAAACTTCATAATTAAAACTTAACCTTCGTTATCTGTTTCTGAGGGCCTCAGGGTTAATTCAGCACGGCCATTTCGAGATGTAAAAGGCTTTAAATTAACTTCTTTATCTTGGAAAAATAAAGAAACCTTGGAAGCATCGCCTATTACAACATGAAAAGGTGCAGAGCCTTTATAGTTGACTTCATCATTCGCTTTTTTAAGTTCAGCAATAACGACCTTACCCGAACTATCTGTCACTTTAAACCAACAATCCCCCGTAAACGAGGCTTTTAAACTCGATAAAATAACTGGAGACTCTGTATTTACAAAGGACTTATTAGTTTCTTCTAGCTCATTAGGCTCTATATATTTTTCCTCAATGACCTCAAGCTGTTCTTCATTGATGGCCTCAAGTTGTTCTGCCTCAATAAGCTCAAGCTGCTCATTTAAAGCTTGAGGCGTATTATTTAAGACTTCAGATGACTCTTGAGGATTAGCTATATCATCACTTGATGAGGTCACTAATTCAGAGTCGCTTTGCTGTTCAGTCTTTGTTTGTTCTACGTTGTCTAGGGTCAGTATATTTTGAGCTTTTTCTACTGACTCGAAGATAACATTATTGTTATTTTGATTTGCCAATTGATAAGCAAAAGCAACTAATAACAATGAAATAAAGAATACCGCCAAGCTTATCATTAACTTTTTACGTTTTCTTAATTGCACTTCTTTATGGGCTTGCTGTTTAATATGCTCTGCTTTGTTATGGCGTGAGACTAGCTGCTTATCTAACAAATCCATCATTCTGGCTTCATGTAAATTAACCAAACGACAATACGTTCTGAAATAACCTTTTAAAAACACATCACTACTAAATTCATCATAGTTTTCTTCTTCAATCGCTTTGACGACTGCTGGCCGAAGATGAAGCTCATTGGCAACCTGTTCTAGAGATAATGACATCTCCTCTCGAGCAGCCTTGAGAATTAAACCAGATTTAGACTGTGCTTCAGGAAGCGAGTCTGTCATTTTAGCACTCCAGGAATATTAGTTTGACCCGTATTTAACAAAGATTGGGCATAGCCATTTTCTTCTGAATCCGGATACATTTCATTTAATAGATAGACAAGGCCTAATGCTTGATCACGACTCTTGAAGTAATTAGATATTCTAATACCCTGCCATAAACTTTGTGCTGTATGGCGCATCCCGCTTTCACGAATCAGTCTGACTAGACGATTATAATAATGTTGGGATTTCTCATAATCACCTTCTTGAATATACAGTTCAGTAAGACCAGATAAAGCGATACCATTGACACGATCTAGCTGAAGCGCTTTTTTATAGGCTTCAATAGCTGCATCTGTATTCCCCAGTTTCAAATAACATAAGGCTATATTTGAAAAAACTTGAGCACGACCTTCGTAACGTGTATCCGCAGCAGCTAATTGAAATTGCTCTAACGCTTCTTTGTAACGTTGCTGTGAGAATAGAAATGCACCGTAATATGATCTGCCAGGCGTATAATCCTGATCAGATTCAAGCGCTTTTTTAAATAAGCCTTCCGCTTTTTCATTTTCAGATTCTTCATGATAAATCAAGCCCATAGAGGCATTTGCAGAAGCATCTGATGGGTCTATTTCAAGCGCGCGAGATAAATGTTTGCGTGCCCGATGAAGATCATTGCGTTTAATATATTCCAAACCAAGCTGCACATATCGTTCAACAGCCACATCAGGATCAGCTTTATCGCTTAGCCAGCTATTTGTCTTTGTGACACAGGCATTTAAGAAAACACTTAAGAATAAAATTATTAAAAGATTAAACTGTTTCATGTTCATTAATTTTTTAACTATTTTTTTAGACATATGACTTAATAATCTTAGTATCGAGTTCAACGAATGTGCCCAAATACATTACTAGGCTTGTTTTAAATCAATGTAACGTGCACTTCTACGTGTTCTATCTTCTACTTGTCCAACTAATTGACCGCACGCTGCGTCAATATCATCGCCGCGAGTTGTTCTGACGGTGGTTATATAACCACCCGCGATTAACCAATCCTGAAAACATCTGACTTCCATATTAGAAGGTTTTTTATAAGCTGATCCCGGAAAGGGATTAAAAGGAATCAAGTTGATTTTACAGGGTATATCTTTTAATAACTCAATTAATTGATCTGCATGAATTTTTCGATCATTAACGCCTGCCATCAGCGTATATTCGATGGTCGCTTTTCGTTTATCCGTTAGCTGGCTTAAATAATTTCTTAATGACCTTAATAGCATATTAATAGGATATTTTTTATTCACTGGTACCAATGTATTTCTGAGTTCGTCGTTCGGTGCATGCAATGAAATAGCAATAGAAGCATCTGTATATTCAGCTAAACGATCCATGGCAGGCACAACACCTGCCGTGCTTATGGTTAGACGTTTCTTTGAAATGCTATAAGCAAAATCATCCATCATGATATTGATAGCATCCATCACATTATCGAAATTGAGTAAAGGTTCGCCCATTCCCATAAAGACCACGTTAGTCACTGGCCTATCCTTTGAACGGTCAAGATTCTCAAAAGATGCAATCGCATTCCAAATCTGACCCACAATTTCTTCTGTACTCAGATTTCGATTAAATCCCTGCTTACCTGTAGAACAGAAACTACAATCAAGCGCACATCCTATCTGCGAGGAAATACATAAGGTTCCTCTATCGCCTTCGGGAATCAAAACAGTTTCGATACTGCTACCACCAGGCATCTTCATCACCCATTTTCGAGTTCCATCAGAAGAAATATTTTGTAAAATAACTTCTGGCCCCTGGATGATGGCAATTTTTTTGATTTTTTCACGAAGCGCTTTGCTAATATTTGTCATTTCATCAAATTCATGAACACCAAATTGGTGTATCCACTGCATGACCTGTTTTGCCCGAAATGGTTTTTCACCCATTTCAGCGAAAAAATCGACCATTTTTTGGCGAGTTAAGCCAAGAAGATTGATTTTATTTATGTCTGCCACTTCAGTTGTCATGAATATTTAACCTGTAAAAACCTGTATCTAGGCCTATTTTAAAACGACAAAAAGCAGGAGTTTTTTGAAGGCATTAAACCGAATCAAAAAACAACCTGCTTGCAATAAGACTTACCTCGGCTTATGCGCGAGAGCAGACCTCATCATCAGAGAAAAAATAGGCAATTTCACGCGATGCAGACTCTGCAGAATCTGAACCGTGGACAGCGTTTGCATCAATTGACTCAGCAAAATCTGCACGAATGGTACCTTCGGCAGCTTCTTTTGGATTAGTAGCGCCCATAAGATCACGATTTTTTAAAATTGCGCCTTCACCTTCAAGAACCTGAACAACGACAGGGCCAGAAGTCATGAACTTAACCAGATCACCAAAGAAAGGACGTCCTTTATGCTCAGCATAAAAACCTTCTGCTTTTTCAGTGCTTAACTGCTGCATTTTTGAAGCAACAATTTTTAAACCATTTGATTCAAAGCGACTGTAAATTTTACCGATAACGTTTTTTGCAACAGCATCAGGTTTAATGATTGAAAGAGTACGTTCAACTGCCATGCTTGGCCTCCAATTTAAGTAAATCAAGTAAATTAAGTAAAAAGTTAAGTGAAAATAACATTAGAAATTTTGAGGCAGAATTATACAGGGCAAACCATAAAAAAGACACTTAACAAACACAGCATTAAGGAAGTTTAAAAATAGCTTTTTAAAAAGTCAGTTTATTCAAAACATTGAGCAAGCTATCTGCGGCGAAATCAACTTCTTCTTTTGTGGTAAATCGTCCAAAAGAAAACCTCAAAGCACTTAATGCTTCTTGCTCACCAACCCCCATAGACGTGAGCACATGTGATGGTGAAACCGTTGCTGAATTACAAGCAGAACCAGACGATATGGCTAACATAGGTAAGGCTGACAACAGAAGCTGGCCATCGACACCTTTAAAGGTAAGGTTAACGATACCAGGCACAGAGTTCTCGATACCACCGTTCAGTGAAACACAACTATTCTGCATAAGCTTACTTAAAAAATGGTTTTTAAATTCTGATAACTTTTCAAAATCTTGATTAAGTAAACCACCTGCAAGCTCAAAAGCAGCCCCCATTGCTGCAATTTGATGCGTAGGCAATGTCCCTGATCGCATACCTTGCTCATGCCCACCGCCATGAATCTGGGCAGGCAAGGTAAAACCAGATTGCTTACGAACAAACAGCGCTCCGATACCTTTAGGGCCATAGATTTTATGTGCACAGACAGACATCATATCCACCGGAATTTTTGCCGTATCAATATGCAACTTCCCTGCACTTTGTGCAGCATCAACATGAAATAGAATATCTTTTGATTGGGCGTATTGCGCAATAGATTCAATATCCGTAATCGCGCCGGTCTCATTATTTACATGCATTACTGAAATTAAAACAGTATCAGGGCGGATTACTTCCTCTATGGCAGCAAGAGATACTTCACCTGTTTTTTCAGGGTTTACCCAAGTCACTTCAAAACCTTGCTGCTCAAGAAAACAAATACTATCTATTACCGCTTTATGCTCTGCACGAGAAGAAATTATATGCCTTCCCGTATCTGCTCTAGCTAAAACAGCGCCCTTAATGGCTAAATTATTTGCTTCAGTGGCACCAGAAGTCCAAACAATTTCACGTATATCTGCATTGAGTAAATTAGCCACCTGTTTTCTTGCTTTTTCAACAGCGGCCTCGGCTTGCCAGCCATAAAAATGTGATCTCGAAGCAGGATTCGCAAAGTTACCATCCAAAGTGAGACATTTCATTAGAACATCAACAACTAAAGGATCACACGGTGCTGTTGCGGCATAATCTAGATACACTGGAGTCTTCATATAAAAAGCCATTCACTTTAAAACCAAAATAAAGGAATAATTGATTGAATGTATAATCAAATCACAATTAAGAAGAGTATCAAATATTTAATAACCGGGCATTGATTAATTCGGCTTGCTGATCTTGCCTAAGCGCGGTTATTTGCACTTCTCGCTTAGCCATAAGATCTTTTAAGGTAATATTTCTAAGGAAGGCGTGGATTTCAAGACTTAAATCAAGCCATAAATGATGCGTTAAACAGGTTTCACCTTCTTGGCAATTGCCTTTTTCTTTGCAGCGAGTTGTATCAACCGACTCGTCAACCGCATCAATAACATCAGCAATAGATATTTCAGACACATTTTTATTTAATAGATAACCACCGCCCGGGCCACGGATACTTCTTACTAAAGCATTTTGTCTTAATTTTGAAAAAAGTTGCTCAAGGTAAGAAAGAGATATTCCTTGACGTATTGAAATGTCAGCAAGTGCAACAGGGTCTTTGCACGCGTGTAATGCAAGGTCAAGCATTGCAGTAACAGCATATCTGCCCTTTGTAGTGAGACGCATAAATAAATAAGCCAGTAGGGAAAGAAAAAATTATCTATTACCCTACTAATTTAATCAAGTATTAAGCTAAATAAAGAGGGCCTGGATCAACAAGCCCTAATAGTTATTTTATTTCTTCCTTGAAACACCCCATATCATCATCATTGATGGAAGGAATCTCTACATTTCGATAGCTGCTATCTATTTTCTTCAATGTCTGACACATGTTATTTAATCTTTCATCGACCAAATGCATATGATCTAGCATACTTTTAATAGATCGTGCGACTGGGTCAGGCATATCATCACTCAAGCCATAAGCATCGAAACCAAAGTTTTCTGCCATTTTTTTTCGCTTGACTTCATCAGGGTTCGCAGGATCAGCTACAACTTTCAAAATAATGCGCCCAGGAATACCAACAACCGTTGCCTCAGCGGGAACAGCTTTTGTTACAACCGCATTGGAACCAATTTTGGCATTTTCACCCACTTCGAAAGGCCCTAACACTTTAGCGCCTGCACCGACAACAACACCGTCTTTTAAGGTTGGATGACGCTTACCCTTGTTCCAGCTTGTACCACCCAAGGTAACCCCTTGATAAAGCGTTACATCATCTCCGATAATCGCCGTTTCACCAATTACGACCCCCATACCATGATCAATAAAAAAACGACGGCCAATTTGTGCCCCGGGGTGAATTTCAATACCCGTTAACCAGCGACTAAACGTTGAGAGCGAACGGCCTAACCACCTAAAATTATGCTGCCATAACTTATGTGCCAAACGATGAAGTAAAAGCGCATGAAGCCCCGGATAGTTTGTTAATACCTCAAAGGTATTTCTCGCAGCAGGATCACGATTAAATACACTTTTAATGTCATCTTTTAAGCCTTCAAACATAAGCTAACCTTTTTACAAATAAAATAACGACGGAAATGTGCGCTGTAATCTTTCAAAAAACTAAATTTCAGGATTTTATTTAAATCCTTTATGAATGGATGTAAGTATACCGCGCAATATATTTACTTCCATTTGATCAAGATGTACTCGTTGAAATAATCTTCGTAAACGGGTCATTAACTGCCTGGGTTTATTGGGGTCATGAAACCCTGTTTTGATTAAGGTTTCCTCCAAGTGAACCAAAAAACCCTCCACATCATTCACTGCGGCTAAAGGCTCATCCCAGCCTTCATCTTTCGGTGAGACAATCGGAGAAATGCTGTTATCGTGCTCTTGCGTATTGGAGTACAAAAACCCCATTCGCAATTCATAACATATCACTTGAACGGCCATGGCTAAATTAAGTGATGAAAACTCAGATACAGCAGGAATATTTACGTGATAATGACAGCGATGCAGCTCATCATTACTTAATCCACTTGCTTCTTGCCCGAATAAAAACGCCACTTTTGATTTGCTGTCAGATGTTTCTTTATCAAGCATTAATCTCATGACTTTATCGGCACAATCACGCGGATTCATCAATGGCCATGGCATTTTACGGCTTCTAGCGCTCGCACCAATCAAGACATGGCAATCTGAAACCGCCTCATCAAGCAACGTAAATTTTTTCGCACCAGACAGGATATCTTCAGCGCCAGCAGAGCGCCGTAATGCTTCATCCTCTGAAAGCACTTTATTAAATTCCGGATTCACAAGGGATAGATCATATAAACCCATATTTTTCATTGCTCGCGCAACGGCACCTACATTTCCGGGATGAGTTGTCCTCATAAGTACTATTTTAATTCGGTCTGCGAAGATCTCTTGATTCACTTTCAATTACTACCTAAGTCTGTAGATTCATCAACTAACATACTGTGAATTGATGTGGGATTAAGAACTTACTTGATAAAGCGCATCCCTTAAAGACGCGCTGAAAAAAACTTTTATCGATAAAAATATCAAACCTGCTTGCCTGCGACTATCTTCAAGATCTAATTGCAAGTCAAAAAAGATGAAACAGTTTAACGTTGTTTACAAATAGATGGGAGAGAAAAATCAGCAATAGTATTTATCCTTTATTTTTTTTGCTATCATGCGCGCAAGTTAGTCAGCGGCATAATTTATGCGCTGCATCTAGCTTCGTTCTTTAGCAATTCGATCTTTTGTTTACACTTAGCAACTTTTTATGCTTATAACTATAGTGGGCTGGCATGCAACCGATATTAAACATCGCTTTAAGAGCTTCTCGTCAAGCTTCTGAATATATTATTCAAACCATAGATAAAAATGACCCAAAACCGTGTGAGACTTATGCAAATGCAAAATTGCTTAGTCATATTGAGGATAGCCTCCACCAAAACTTTTACGATGCTCTAAAAAAAGCTAACCCGACACATTTTATTGTTGGCCTGGGTGAAGCCTTAGATAAAACAAAAGACGATAGCTGGCATATTAATCATATCCACAATCCAGACCACCTACTTCGAAAACTACCTTCTTGTGCCTACTCAATACTTCACAAGCACCATGGTAAAGCCCAAAACACCCTTCTAGTAAGCCCTTTTAGCAATCTTGAATTTACCGGGACACGAGGCAGTGGCGCAGCCTTGAATGGTCGTCGAATTCGCTGCTCTTCAACCAAAGATCTAGATCAAGCCGTTGTAGCCACAAATATTTTGAAACAATTTTCGACTAGCAATACAAAACACCTCATTGCTGATTTTGCAAACGAGCTTAGCAGTCAAGTTCAACAAGTACTTTCCGGATACTGTGATGCCTTAGATATTGCGATGGTAGCGTCTGGACAAATAGATGCCGCAATATTAACTAACGTCAATCATCAGGAAATTGAGTCTGCACTGTTATTATGCCAAGAAGCAGGCGTATTAACAGGAACCTTTAATGGCATGCCCTTCACTACAAAAGAAGACAAAATTATTGTTGCCAACCCTAAGCTCTTCAAGGGTTTTGTTCAAAGACTGAATGGCTTCCAAGACCGCATATAATGCTCTTTAATTAGATGCTCTCATTAAAGAGCATCTAATTTTTTGTTAAAACCCAAAAACTTAATTTGAAAAAGACCTATTCTTCTAATAATTTTAAATAACTCGCTGCAATATCGGTATCAATATACGCCAAGCCTATCTGCTTAAGATAAGCCATTCTATCTGCATTTTTTAAATCTATATTCGGCACGGAAAAACCCTGCCCTTGAGCTAATTTCGCTATAAATGCCAAATAACGCTCTCCTTCTTCTAAAAGTAATAAACTTGCTGCACCAACATCCGGTTTCACTTTAGCAAGCAACTCTTCAGACAAGGTTAACTCAATAACAATTGGCCGTTCTTCTCCTGCAAATCTAAGGCTTCGCTCACGGACTTTTTGTTGCGCCCAGTAGTAGGCTAATTCTTTTGAGGGACAAAGAAAAATCGGTTCAGTCGTTTCAACATAATGATTGCCTATCGTCGCCATGGTTTTTTTAGCTGCCTGCTTTAACTCTTTATCACCAGAACGTTTTAAGCCATCTTTCTGTATAGATGTCCACAGAGCAGAGGATGTGCCGTGATACCAAACATCATCATGAGTGAACCCCTTATCCGTTAAGCGACTAGCTGTATCCTGTAAAAATAACGGTGCTTCATTCATAAAGAACCTCAACATAAATCCAATTAATGATGATTAACATAGCGAGATAAGAAGCATTCTTCAAATTCAGCCATATCTAAAAATTTCAGCTAAACAAAAGGCGACACACTTTTTCAAGAGGTCGCCTTTTGAATCGCACTAATATATTACTTAGTACTAATTAAACAACTTAGATGTTGTTGAACTGGTTGGAGGTGTTTTTCGCACCACCTGCTTTAAGAGCCCGATCACCAGCATAGTATTCTTTGTGATCATCACCGATATCTGAACCAGACATGTTCTGGTGCTTAACACATGCGATACCTTGACGGATCTCTTTACGCTGTACGCCAGCAACATAACCTAGCATACCTTCTTCGCCGAAGTACTCTTTAGCAAGATTGTCAGTAGATAAGGCAGCAGTGTGGTAAGTCGGTAGCGTGATCAAGTGATGGAACACGTTTGCTTCACGCGCAGTATCAGCCTGGAAGGTCTTAATGCGAGCGTCAGCTTCAGCAGCTAGCTCAGAGTCATCATAGTCTGCACTCATTAGCTTATCACGGTCGTATGCAGAGACGTCTTTACCAGCTTCAACCCAAGCATCATATGCTTGCTGACGGAAGTTCAAAGTCCAGTTGAAAGATGGAGAATTGTTATAAACAAGTTTCGCATCTGGGTGAACTTTACGAACATCATCCATCATACCAGCAATTTCGTGCACTGTTGGAACTGCAGTTTCGATCCAAAGTAGATCTGCACCCGCGTTAAGCGCACCGATACAGTCGAATACACAACGCTCATGACCCGTACCTTGACGGAATTGGTATAAGCCAGACGGTAGACGCTTAGGACGAACCAACTTGCCACCACGATTAAATACGACATCGCCTTCAGCCATGTCAGCGACGTCGATTTCTTCAACATCTAAATAAGAGTTGTAGATATCACCAGAATCGCCTGGCTCTTGAACAACAGCGATTTCTTTCGTCAAGCCAGCACCTTCAGAGTCAGTACGTGCCACGATAACACCATCATCAACACCTAGCTCCAAGAAAGCATAACGTAGCGCACGTAGCTTGTTGTGGAAGTCCGCGTGAGGCACAGTAACTTTACCGTCCTGGTGACCACACTGCTTCTCATCAGCAACCTGGTTTTCGATCTGTAGACAACATGCGCCTGCTTCGATCATTTGCTTAGCCATTAGGTAAGTCGCTTCAGCGTTACCAAAGCCAGCATCGATATCAGCAACAATCGGTACAACGTGTGTTTCATGGTTGTCGATTTTAGATTGTACTTCAGCTTCTTTGGCAGAATCACCCGCTTCACGTGCAGCATCAAGTTCACGGAAAAGACCGCCCAATTCACGTGCATCGGCTTGACGCAAGAAAGTATATAACTCTCCAACCAAACCCGCTACAGCCGTTTTCTCGTGCATAGACTGATCAGGAAGCGGACCAAAGTCCGAGCGAAGCGCAGCAACCATCCAACCAGAAAGGTACAAGTATTTACGCTCAGTCGTACCGAAGTGTTTCTTGATAGAGATCAGTTTTTGTTGTCCGATAAAGCCATGCCAGCAACCTAAAGACTGAGTATATTTAGTCTTGTCTTTATCGAACGCAGCCATGTCGCGACGCATAATGCCAGCGGTGTACTTAGCTATGTCTAAACCCGTTTTGAATTTGTTCTGAGCGCGCATACGTGCTGCATATTCTGGGTTAATTTCGCTCCATGGAGCACCACCAGCTTCTTTAAGTGCTGCAACTGCTTTGATATCGTCTTGGTATTGTGACATTTTCGTATCCCTTGAGTTTAGGAATTATGCCTCTTTTTAATATCATTCAATAAATCAGCAAATTACTAATTAAAACGAAAAAAGAGACCTTGTTTGGAATTCGAAGAGGATTCTAATTAAAGGAGGACAATAAATAAAATATATAAACTATATGTTCGATATACATACAATGAATAGTGGTCGTTATATGTCATTCTAAGAAAATAATAATTAGTTTATATTCAGAAAGATACTATGCTTTTAAAGAATTTACTTTAATATTTGGATTAACAAAAGAAAAACAAAAAGACCACATAAATTGACATATTAAAGCTGCATAGCCTTACGTCTTAGCATGAACAAGCCCTTATTTATAACTAAGTAAAGTTAAGCCGCATGCTTGCCCAAGCCTGTTTTTCCTTGGATATCTTCATCAAAAAACACCTGCTTTATATTTGGTAATGCGGCAATTTTCCTCATTACATTTAAGCCTTCAACTTCATAGTTATCTATCATCACTTGAGAAACTTCAAAAGGCTCCCCAACAGACAACCCCATATTCGCCACACTTAATAAAAGGCCTTTGGTTATATCAGAACCCCCAACTAAATTTAGCGGTAAAATTACATCCCCAGGCCTCAAATAAGCCTGCATAAAACGTGGATTAACATACTTCATGGTGATATCACCATTTTTTTCTACGTATGAGCGAGAACCTTCCGGGAAGATCAAAAAGGGTTCGTACATCACTTTCTTAAAAAGTTCAAAGTCCTCACGCTCTAGCTCGTCCAATGCATGATTCTCATGGGCAAAATTGAAGTATTCACGCACAACAAACTTATCTTCTGGTATCAGCTCATTGGTTATCTCTTCAAAGCTTATGCGCTCAAACCTAACAAGACGATTCATAAAATCGTGATAACTCATACCTTCAATTAAACGCAAGACCTGATTGGGCATTTTAATAAGAAACTGGGTTTGTCTGGCAGTTTTAGCTAAGGCTGTCGCTAAGTCCTTTTCATTTACAACAGTGGTTTTTTGTGAGGGCAAAGTTAAGAATAAATTTCCTACGTTACTAGCACCATTTTTTAAAACGATATTGGAAAACATTTTTGGCCCAACGACGGTATTACAATTAGCAGCTAAGTTTTCAAAGCCAAGTCTCCGCAAAACACTTCGCACCAAGTAAGGCCCAACATAACTTTCGTGATGACCGATAATAAAAACCCGCCTTCCGGTAGATTTTAATAATGAAGCCTGATATAGCCGCTGCTTCACCTCACAGGAGTCAATTAGATATTGAGGGTCATATTTAAATGAGGTTCGCTCTCCAGACTCACTAACCAGGATAAGATCTTTAATGTGCCTGCGCTCCAGAATATCGAAGAATTTATGCCATAAACGTGAATCTGGCAAAACAGGAGATAAGGAACGACTAATAGAAAAAGGGGTAGCGAGTACTTTCTCTATCCAGGTTTTAGAAAACTCTTTAAAAAATGAGTGCTGTAAAAGCTGCTGCTTCCTATGTTGGTATTTTTTGGATAAATCAGGAAAGTATTTTTTTACATCAAAGCCATCCTGCTTGGCATGCGACAACATATCTTCAAATATTTGTAGTGAAGGTAAATGGTGTGGTGCATTTTTTAAGGAATAGAATTTGGCATTAATAAATCCAACGAAGCCTTTAAAGTTGATTGCATCAACCGCAGACCGAATAAACCCTTTTATAACTGAAGGTGCAGGAAGCTTTAAAAACAAATTCAAAATTAAATCTTTAGCCTTATCAATCCAACCGGCTATAACAGAAATGAATGCAAATAGTCGATTAGTGAGACGATATAAAAAATTATTCTGGTGAATGCTATTCATTGTTTTATCGAGACGACCTTTATTATCCTGCAGAAATTTCAGCATATCGCCTTGGACAATTTTATCTTTTTCTTGCTGCCACCAATTAGACATCTTCGCTTTCAATTCAAGCTTTGAGCCAGAAATTTCAACAGGTTCATTTTTTTTTGGCTGGATTTTATTTTTTATATTTAAATCTTCTACTTGCTTTCCAGTATCTTCATTTTTTTGATTCGAGATCATATTTCACCAATATAGTTAGCTACTGCACACACGAACTAACATAAATTTCTGAGAGTAATACTTTGCATTGATTGCATATTCATAAAAGGTATACTTCAAACTCTGTTAAATGCCAACTAATTTAGTGACAATTCATGCCTAAAAAACAGTCAGTAGACTCAATCATTTATGCTAGCTACATCATACCAGTTGTTCCCAGAGGATCGGTACTCGAAGATCATGCAATTATAGTAAAAAAAGGGAAAATTCTTTCTATACTACCAAAGAAAGAATGTGATTTATTATATTACTCTTTAGATAATCAAGTAGTTAACAATCATGTCATCATGCCTGGCTTAATAAATACTCATGGCCATGCGGGCATGACATTATTCAGAGGCTTAGCAGATGACCTTCCTTTAATGGAGTGGCTGAACGACCATATTTGGCCTGCAGAAGATAAATGGGTATCCGCAGAATTTGTTTACGATGGCACTAAACTAGCCATTGCTGAAATGATCCGTAGCGGCACCAGCTGTTTTAGTGACATGTATTTTTTCCCTGAAATGGCAGCAAAAGCAGCATTAGAAATGGGTATAAGAGCTCAACTATGCTGCCCTATTCTGGACTTCCCTACTGCCTGGGGCTCAGGGCCTGAAGAGTACATTAAAAAATCTCTAGCGCTTCACGATCAATATATAAATAATGAGAGTATCTATATTGCACTAGGACCGCATGCACCATACACCGTTTCAGATATTCCATTAATAGAAATCAAAAAACACGCAATAGAAAAAAATATTCCGGTTCAAATTCATCTACATGAAACACAATCTGAAGTTGATGAAGCGCTAAACAGCTCAGGTATGCGACCAATACAACGCTTAGCTAATATAGGTTTAATTAGTAAAGATATAACCTTGCAGTGCGTGCATATGACAGCTCTAAACGATGAAGATATAAGCACTTTACAAACCAGTAATACTCATATTATTCATTGTCCAGAGTCAAACCTGAAACTGGCTAGTGGTTTTTGTGAAACCGACAAACTTCTTAGAAAAAACATTAATGTTGCATTAGGAACCGATGGCGCTGCAAGTAATAATGATCTCGATATGTTTGGAGAAATGCGTACTGCCGCACTAATAGCAAAACCGGTTGCTCAGAATGCATCAGCATTCGATGCTATCACCGCTATTGAGGTGGCAACAATTAATGGCGCCAAAGCACTTGGCTTAGAGTCAATCACGGGCTCTTTGGAACCTGGTAAATCAGCAGATTTTATCGCTATAGACCTTAGTAAATTGAATAGCCAGCCTAGCTATAACATCCATTCTGACATCGTGTATTCAGTGAATTCACAACAAGTAACTAATCATTGGATTCAAGGCCAACAATTGCTTAAAAATTGTCAATTTACACATATAGATGAAACAGAAATTTTAAATAAAACACAAATTTGGGCTAAAAAAATCAAGGAATAACCAACTAAATAGTTATTATCGGAAAGCATTAACCTAAATTTTTACTATTACCATTTATTATTACTAATGAGCAACCGTCATGAACCAAACAGCATCTCAAAAAGCAAATGTCGACTTGAAAGAAATAGCAAAATTTGAAGCCTTAGCTAGCCGATGGTGGGATAAAGAAAGTGAATTCAAACCGCTTCACGATATTAATCCTTTAAGATTAAACTATATCGATGAAAGAGCCTCTTTAGCAGGAAAAAAAGTCATCGATATCGGCTGTGGTGGCGGCATACTTTCAGAAGGAATGGCACAAAGAGGAGCAAATGTTTTAGGGATCGATATGGGAGAAGCGCCATTGGCAGTTGCACGACTGCATGGTTTAGAGTCAGGTGTAGACGTTGATTATAAACAAATTACTGTTGAAGAATTAGCAGAAAAAGAACCTGGATCTTATGACATTGTTACATGCCTTGAAATGCTTGAGCATGTGCCTCAACCAGCTTCTGTTATTAATGCATGCGCCAAACTGTTAAAACCAGGAGGTCAATTGTTTCTATCTACAATAAACAGAAACCCAAAAGCTTTCTTGTTCGCTATTGTTGGAGCTGAACATTTATTAAAATTACTGCCCAAGGGCACACATGAGTATAAAAAATTTATTAAACCTTCAGAACTAACCCATTATGTTCGCCAAGCTGACTTAAACTTTCATGATATTACTGGCATGACCTACAACCCATTACTTAAAACTTATAAGCTTGCCCGTGATGTAGATGTAAATTACCTTGTTCATGCAAGCAAGCCAAAATGAGTCCACAATGCAATAATATTGAAGCGCTTTTATTCGATCTGGATGGAACTTTAGTTGATACAGCTGCAGACTTTGTCTTTGTATTAAATCATCTACGCCCTAAATACGGACTTGAACCTATAAACGAACAAGCTATTAAAAATACCGTATCTAATGGTGCAAAAGCCTTAGTTCAACTTGCGTTTGGAGTAAATGAAGGGGAACTATTTGAAGAGTACCGAAAGCAACTCTTAGATGATTACATGAAAGTAGTTGGCAATTATGCAAGGTTATTTGAAGGTATGCCTGATATTTTAGAGCTTTGTGAAAACAAACAAATTCCTTGGGGAATCATTACCAACAAACCCCGAAAGTTCACTGAAAAACTCTTATCACGACTTAATTTAACATCAAGGTGCTCACTATTACTTTGCGCTGATGATGTATCACAAGCTAAACCACACCCTGAGTCCATGCATATTGCTGCCAGTAGACTTAAAGTCAATCTAGAAAAAAGCGTATATGTCGGTGATCACGAGAGAGATATCACTGCAGGCAACCTAGCCAATATGATTACTGTCATTGCAAAATATGGGTATATTTCAAAGGATACAAACTTAGCTGAATGGAATGCCTCTCATATGATTGATCATCCAGAACAACTCAAACAACTTTTTTTATCTTAAATACACTAAAAATAACCCTACTTATTTTAAAATCATCTATGCTTTAAATAACTACGATTAGTTTTTAGGAGCGCACATGGCTGTTAGCACAGCATTAGTTATTGATGATTCAAAATCTGCACGTATTATGCTGAGCCGTTTAGTGCAGAAAAATGGCTTAGAAGTCAGCATGGTTGAATCTGGTGAAGATGCTTTACTCTTCCTTGAAAGCAACCCACTTCCTGATGTCATTTTCATGGATCACATGATGCCCGGAATGGATGGCTTAGAAACCACAAAAAAAATAACTAATAATCCTTTAACAAGTCATATTCCTATTTTGATGTATACCTCAAAGGAAGGAGATGCTTATGAAGCTGAAGTAAATAGTTCTGGCGCTTACGCCATACTGGGTAAACCAGCAAAACCAGAGCGACTCAAAGAGTTAATTGATGAGTTGAATGCTTTAGAAGCCAGTAATGTAATGCCTTCGAAAGATATCACTGAAACACAGGATGATACAGAGCAGCAAGAATCTAAAATATACAACGAACAAATCAAACCTATTATCACCTCAACCGAGGAAGAGGAAGAAGAAATGAGCAAAGAATTAATCGAGGAAGTATCTACCAAGTTAATTGTTCGTGCTTTAGAAGACGCGCTACAACCATTAAACTCTACACTACAAAAACTAGAAACAAACACTCAAGAAAATAAGAGTGATATCCGTAAGTTAACATCACGTCAAGAGCAAAATATAAATCTAGTTTCACAGGCTGTTCTTGATGCAAGCCTGAAGCAAACAACTACTCAGTTTCAAACACAAATCACAAGTGAAATTAAAAGTATTCGTGATCTTCTGGAACAAAGAGAAGAACTCTCTCCTAGTGCTCTTGAGCAAATTAAACAAATCGCGACTCAGGTGGGTGGCGAATCCGGAGCGCAAAAAGGTGAAAAGGCAGCAATGAGCGCCGCAGAAGCCGTTGCTGCAAAAGTCAGCGCCGCACAAGCTCAAATTCAAGTTCAGCAAGATATTAAGCCATATATTAGCCAAACCAAAAAAGCTAACTTAATGGCAATTATCGCTATTGTTGTAGCGGCCGCAGCAATAATTACAAATCTTATACCTTAAGACTCTGCCATTTAAGGATATGTAGTACTTTCAAACATATTACAAAATAAGAAAATTACTTATAACTAATTTTTATTAGTTTTAAGTAATTTTTATTCTTATGCTATAACTTCAAGTGTTCACGCTATAGGTATCTGTCTAAAATCTCCGTGAAGTCTGCCTTAACCCCCATGCTTTTCATTAGCCAATAATGACCGCTAATCATACGATCAATATATAAGCTTTCGACTGGTGGCTTAAAGTGAGACAAATATTTAAACAGCAAAGAAGTATTTTTAGCAGCTTCTAAATGAAGCTTCGCAGCCTTAAAATCATAGCTGCCTTGTGACAGAAATGGCTCGAAAAAGATATTTCGCCAAACACTATAATAATCCCCTCCTGGAGAGTCTTTCCCAACCACTCTAGCGCCTAATCTTTGTAATGCATCATCCACTAAATCGTAATTTTCTTTTAAACTGGATTCAATGACATCTTTATAGGCTGAAACGATTTCTGGCTTAAGTATCTTAATACAGCCAAAATCATAAATAACAACCTTGCCATCTTTTCTAAAAGCAAAGTTACCCGGGTGAGGGTCACCATGTATATGTTTAAATATGAACAAATGCTCTGCAAGCATTTCAAATAGCTTAATACCAAGTTGGTTAATTTGCTCCTGGGTATACCCCTTAGTGACAAGTTCATCAGCATGATCACCTTCAAGATATTCAAGTGTTAATACATGACGTGTGGACAACTCATTAAATACTTTCGGTATTAAAATATCTGACCGCTCACCATGATAAGCTTTAAATAGTTCAATATTTTTAGATTCATTCTCATAATCCAGCTCTTCATGGAGTCTTTCTTGAATTTCAGAAAATAAAGCATTCACACTTTCTTTAGGAAGCTTTAATAAGCCGCCTAGCTTAAGCGTTAATCTAAGCTGCTTAAGGTCGGAGTCACAAGAACGATCAACTCCTGGGTACTGAACCTTTACAACAACTTGATGACCGTCATTAGTTTCTGCACGATGAACCTGACCTATCGAAGCAGAAGCGAAAGGTTTTTCCTCAAAGGACTTGAACAAAATAACAATGGGTGAACCTAACTCACTTTCAACTTGATCCTTGATAACAGAAAAATCAACAGGCGGAGCTTCTTTCTGTAATTTTTTAAGCGCCTCTGAGAATTCTTTAGGCAGTAAGTCTTGTGTTTGTGATGCTATTTGGCCAATTTTCATGACAGCACCTTTTAGTTCACCTAAAGTGCCAACAATATCGTTCGCCATTTTTTCATAGCTAACTTTTTTCCGCTCTATACCCTTAGCTTCGTCTGAAAAAACAGATTGAACCTTTTCAGATGCATAGCGACTTGCCACTGAAGCAGTCATACCCGCTAACTTTAGGAAGCGACCGCCTCGAGATGTTATCGTTTTTTTTGACATGTTAAATGCTCAAAATTAAAAATGAGCTTCATTGTTGGGATAGTTATTCGCAACATTTATCTGTCAACAAGAAGGGCTATTCTGGATCTCTACTTAATTTCTTACCATCTACCGAAAAAGCAGATATACGATAAACTATATTATTTGGATCAGTAAACGCTTCACTCCATAATGCAAAGTATTTTGTATCATTAATAGCTTTGACTGATATCAAGTTATCATCAGCAGGTGAACCAAACTGTATATTGCTGCTTTTGACAAGGCTATTAGAGCCCTCGGACTTTAATACCGCAGTAAATATGTCTTTTCCTTCAGAGCCTTTTTTTACATTATCGTTAAAGGCTCCAAACGTTTCTCCAGATATAATTAAATTTAATTTTTTTGGCGTACTCTCAAGAGATTTAGCAAAGTCCTCTTGATCAGTTGCATAGGCAATGGAAGATCCTTTTTCATTTTTAGAATCATATGGCAGAAGCTGAACATCTTTTGATAATGATGGAGTCGGCTTATCTACGAAATTTAAATCTGAATCACTTTCAAAAAGAACTCTATAATTACTACCAGAAGAGTCTAAACGAATAGATACAGGTTTATCATTTCTAATTGTGCTAATTTCTATAGGCCCATCTTCTATTATATCCAAGCCATTTGATGAGGAAAGCTTTCTAATGAAAGCATCTTCATCGTTATTAAGCGTGGAGACTAAAGCAACTATATCTTTATTATTTACATCAATACTGACTAAATTATCTTGAGAATTAGTACCAATAAACCTAGCCCACTTCAAGGTATTAGTTGACAAATTTAGCGCGTATAAAAAACCATCCTCTCCACCGTTATTACTTTCAAAGCCAGAAGCACCTTCAAGCTTTAATCCATTCGTTTTTCCATAGACATATAAAGCACCATTTTTAATTTTTGCGCCACTTACTATATCATCACCTTCAGTACCAAACTGATTAACTGATTCTAAGGTGAATACACCTCCAGTTTCTTTCTGGAAAATAGCAACAACAAAATCCGTTTTTCCTCTATATATATCCCCAAACAAACCATCCACATTAAGAATAACCGCAACTCGGCTATCATTTGAACTAGATTCATGAACAATAGACTGAGCTAAGACATTGACGCCAATCTTAGAAAACTCATAATCACCAGTTGTGCTGAAATTAAAAGGCGCTGAATTCCTACTGAATGATCTTAATTTAGCTGTTTGATTAGTGGCTGAGTTTGACCTTAATAGTATGGATATAACATTATCACCATCCGAAATAAAATCGATAACTTCTTCATTGTTTGCAGAGCTCCCAACTATTTCACTATCAATATCGACGGTGTCAGACCATTCATTTATTTGAATAGTATAAGGTTCGTCTACATCAATCAAAAAGTCTATATCTGTATTAAGCGTGATGATTTTATCTTCAGCTGAATCAGTACTTGTTGTATTGTTTTTTAATAAACTAACTGTGTAAGAGGCCTCTACTTCACCTGGCTGGAATACAATGACACCACTACTTGGTTCTATTTTATAATCGCTTTCAGTAGCTGTGGTTTTCTCTTCATCTAAATCTACAGAGACATTCACTGTAACAGGGTAATCAACGGATCGAGTTAATGTTAAAGGCACAACAATATTATCACCAGCATTCCTGACCACTTGTTTACTTACATATTCGGGTTTAATTTCATCATCCACTATATCTATAATAACCCTAGCAGAACTAATATCGAAATTTCTGCCTATCTGTTTATAGAATTGAACGGTTACAAGCTCGTTATCTTCAATTATTTTATCATCTAATATATCAATAGAAGCGATGCAAGTTGCTTGACCTGGCTCTAATACAACTGATTTGATTGCATCAATATAATCAACATTTTTTCGTGCATAGCCAGTATTTCTTTTAGACCTTTCTGTTAAAGATTCATTATAACTGGTTTCATATTGATAGAATAATTCAGTTCTTGTGGTTACAGGTGCGTCAGCTACTACCTGCAAAACCAAAGGATATACATACTCACCGGCTTTGGTCTGATAACTTTCATAGTCATTTTCTTTGACATCATTACAAACTCTAATGTTGCCTGATTTCAATTGCGCTTTTAAGTTACCAAGGGCTTGATTAGACGTAACACCTTCTCTAACGGAAGTAACATTTACAAATTTTAATTTATTTTGTTTTAATGTAAATTCAAAATCTCGAGTTATGGTGTTTTTACCATCCGTTAGCTCTATTTGGTATGTGTATTTTTGACTATTTATTTCCTCAATTATTGCATTTTCTGGCAAGATAGGTATACCTCTCAACCGAAACCTTGGTCTCGCACCATCAAGCACTTCAATATTCATTTCTACAGGGTTATCTTCAAACACCGAATCAGCATCAAGCTCCGGTTTCTGTATGTATCGATAACGATATACACCATCCCCACCCGATGCACCAAAGTTATATACAAATTCAGAACCGTAATACAATGTCTCTGGCGGATCACCAGTAATTCGTAAAGGCTCTGGACTTATTTCTGTATCACAACCAGACATTATAATAATGGCAAATAAGATGAAGATAAATCTGAGTAAGGTTCTTTTATAGTCCATTAAGGCGCTCATTAATTAGCAATTTTAAATATGCAAATAACTGAATTGATTTGAATGATATTAAATTCTAGTTACAAGTAATAGCTATGAAGCCTTGAAACGCTCTTTGGTTCACACTATTTAGAAGAGAAAAAAATTAAATGCATCGAGAAACTTAATTGAGCATCTTAAGTGCTTCTTCTTCACTTAAAATTAGAATACCAAGATCTAAGGCCTTTTTTAATTTTGAGCCTGCTGCAGCACCTGCAATCAGATAGTTAGTTTTTTTTGAAACATTGGATTGAATTTTCGCACCGGCAGTTTTTAATCGATGACTCATTTCTTCTCGACTTAGACTTGGAAGCGTTCCTGTGATGACAAAGCTTTTTCCTGATAAGAGTAAATCGTCTTCCGGATGCACTTCTGGGGAAATTATTTGCAGCCCATAATCTTTGAATTGCTGAAGCTTTTCAAGATTGATTTCTTGCTCAAAAAAACTTGCGATATTTCTAGCAACGACAGGTCCAACGTCTCGAAGACACATAAGATCTTCCTGATCAGCCGCAATCAACGCATCCATATTGAGATAGTGATTTGCTAATATTTCTGCTGTCGACTCACCTACTTCTGGAATACCTAATGCATAAATAAAGCGAGATAAATTCACTCTTTTTGAATCTTCTATCGCTTGTACTAATTTGCTTGCCGACTTTTCAGCCATTCGATCCATCAACGACAAATTTTTAGTATCTAATAAATAAAGATCTGGCAAGCCTTTAAGCAACTTCTTCTCAACTAACTGATCAATCAACTTTTCACCTAAACCATCGACATTCATCGCTTTACGTGATGCAAAATGCTTTAGAGACTCTTTTAACTGAGCGGAACAAATTAAGGTACCACTACATCGCGCTATAACACCTGTTGACTCAATATCAATTGGGGAGGCGCATACGGGGCATTTATCTGGCAATATAATGTCTTTTAGATTTTTATTCTCATTTCTCTTATCTAATACAACACTTACCACTTTGGGAATAACATCCCCTGCACGCCTTATTATTACCGTATCCCCTATTTTTAAATTTAGACGCTTAACTTCATCCATATTATGCAATGTCGCATTACTCACCGTTACGCCACCCACAAAGATAGGGTCTAATCTAGCAACAGGCGTGATGACTCCAGTTCTTCCAACCTGAAAGTCAACATCCAATAAAGTAGTCATCTCTTCTTGTGCTGGAAATTTATATGCAATAGCCCAGCGAGGTGAACGTGAAACGAAACCTAATTCTTCTTGAAGGTCAAAATCATTTACCTTGATAACAGCACCATCAATCTCGTAATCAAGTTCGGCTCTTTTGTCATTAAGTTTTTGACATTGAGCATAACTTTCATCAATTGAGTGGGTTTTTACAAGTTCGGAACTAATATGGAAGCCCCATTCATTTAACTGTTTCAAGCTTTCGAAATGTGTTGAAGCGATTTGCCCTGCACTCGAAAATCCAACACCATAGGCACACATTTTTAATCGCCTATTAGCAGTAATTTTTGAGTCTAACTGCCTTAAACTACCTGAGGCCGCATTACGTGGATTAACAAATGATTTTGTACCTTGAACTTGTGCTTGCTTATTCAGTGCATCAAAAGATGCTAAAGGCATAAATATTTCGCCACGAACCTCTAACTCTTCAGGATAACCCCGCCCCCTCAAAGTCAACGGTATTGAATTAATAGTGCGTACATTTTGTGTTATATCCTCACCCGTTTTCCCATCGCCACGAGTAGCACCATAAACCAACTTACCAGAACGATAAAATAAACTAACAGCAACACCATCTAACTTTGGTTCAACAGTTAACTCTATAGACTCACCAGTAAAACCTTGGTTTGTGAGTAACTTAGAAATTCTTTTATAAAATGAACTTAGTTCATCAGATGAAAAAGCATTATCTAATGACAACATAGGGACTTTATGTTCGATCTGATCAAATGCAGCTAATGGTATGGCACCCACTCTTTGAGTAGGTGAATCCTCAGTTAAGTATTCTGGATATAGCTCTTCAAGCTCCTTCAACTCTTTGAATAAACGGTCATACTCTGAGTCAGGAACGGTAGGATCATCTAAGACATAATATTGATAGTTATATTGGTTTAATTGATCGCGAAGCTGCTCCAATTTATTTTTTAAATCCATCATATATGTATCTTATAAAAATTAATGAAGAGTTTTTTTGAAAACACTTCAACTTGATAGTCTATTTTTAGATAATTCTTGGCGTCTAAATTCTTTAATGCGTTGACGACAATGTTCGATTGTCTGCGGCTTCATAACGCTTAAATCCTCATCTTTAAGCTCGCCTTTCAAATTACGAGCAAAACATTGAGCTGTTTCAAGCATGTATTCAAAAGCTTTACTATAATCTTTAGGGCCTGGTAAAGTCATAAAAAAACTAACTCCAGGTGTAGAAATTTCATCAAGTGTATCTGGATCGAAATAACCGGGCTCAATTGCATTTGCTACACTGAATTGTATCGGGCTCAATAAGTCATCTGCTTCATGGCGATGGAAAATCGACATGTGACCATGTTCCAAACCGCATGCTTCAAGCAATTTCTTAACTTCGTGCCCGGGAAAACCTTGATGCGTTAAGGCATGTACATTAATAACAACTACCAAAGCATGGCTATCTTTATTATTTGACTCTACTTTTGCTACCGTTTTTTTAGATGAATTAACAGACGAGGAATTGACTGTTTCAACGGTAATTTGAGATTTTATTCTCGAATTCGAATCAACAGAAATTTTCTCAGCTGAGTCCAAATTAACATCGTCGCCTTTATCAGCCACAAGCTTTTGTTTTGGTTTATTAAGGGCGTCATCTGAAACTTTAACAACACCTGTCTCTAAGGCATCCGTAGAAACAACTCTTGCGCCTCCCTTGGGCAATTCAGGATTAAAGTTATCGTCTATAGGCGTATTATCAAAATTCCCCCCCATATCCAGAGACATTTTTAAAGCATCTTTTTTTGCCAAACGCATTCGACGAAAGCCGTCGATAAAAATGCCAATAATAATGACAACACCAATGATGATTAACCAATCTCTTAAATTCATTTGTTCACTTTAATGTAGATTTATTTTGCATTGCACTTTTATTATATAAAGCGCTAAATAACTTGTATTAAATTATAGTGATAAAGGTATCACCCTTTCAATAAAAGCATACAGTATTAACAAATCGTTAATCCTTAAATGTTTTCCACCATGGCGGCTGCTTGCTCTATATCAACAGAAACAAGCCTTGAAACACCTGGCTCATGCATAGTCACCCCCATTAGCTGATCAGCTCGCTCCATAGACACTTTATTGTGTGATATATATATAAATTGAACTTGCGAAGACATTTCCTTAACTATATTGGCAAAACGCCCTACGTTAGCATCATCCAAAGGCGCATCAACTTCGTCCAACATACAAAAAGGTGCAGGGTTGAGCTCAAAGATAGCAAAAATCAAGGCAATTGCTGTTAAAGACTTTTCGCCTCCTGAAAGGAGATGAATCGTTGCATTTTTTTTACCTGGCGGTCTTGCAATAATCTGTACGCCCGTTTCAAGCAAATTGTCATCGGTTAATTCAAGATAAGCGTTACCTCCCCCAAAAATTTTTGGAAAAAGTCGCTGCAAACCTTCATTAACCTGATCATAGGTTTCTTTAAAGCGAATACGCGTTTCTTTATCGATTTTTTTAATAGCCGACATTAATGTTTCAAGCGCATCCATTAAATCTTCATTTTGCTCATCAAGATGAGCCTTTCGCTCACTTTGAACTTGATATTCCTCAATAGCCGCCAAATTAATAGAACCTAACCTGGATATCTTACTTTCCAATTGAGATAAAGATTCTGTTAAAAAAACTTCGGTATCTTCAGGACTTAAGAGTTCAATAATATCTTTTAGCAAAAAGTCATTATCTTGTATTTTTTCCAAAATATTTTTTTGATTAATCGATAAGGCTTGTGCTTCCATACGTAAAGACGCTAAGGCTTCTTTAGCAGCAGAAATATGCGACTCAAAGTTATTACGCTTAAGCTCTTCTTCACGCAATAGGCCTGTTAAATCCTCGACCTTTGATCGAGCATTAGTTAATTTCTCTTCACTAATTAAACGGGTCTCCAAAAGACCTTCAAGCTGTAGGTTTAGATTATCAATAAGTTCGTCATCAACACTGTCATTTTGGGAAATCTGGATGATTTTTGATTTTCTTTGCTCAAGATCAATATTCAAGCGTTGAATTGTTTGAGTAAACAGCATCTTTTGACTATCTTTTTGTTGCCGTTCAAGCTGTTTCTTATGCACACGATCTCTAGCTTCCCTTGATAATAGTCGGACGTCTTCTAACCTTGAAATGACTTGCTCTTTTTTATTCAGTAAGTCTTCCCGCTCCTCAGAAAATTGCTCTAATTGAGACATGGATTCCTGCCATTGAGAACGAATTTCTTCTAATGCTAAGGTATATTCTTCTTTTTGAAGACTTACTTCTGCAACATCTTCATCAACCCGATTGAGTCGCACTAAATACTGATCATGCTTAGCCTGACTGGAAGTAATAACTTGCTCAATCTTACGCAAATCATTTTCGTGCAATAATTTTTGTTGCTTACACGAAGCAAAATCGGCATGTAAAGCGTCTAAATCCTCTGAACATTGCAGAATTTCAGATTCAAGTCTAGTCAGTTTTACTTCATTATCTTGAATATCCACTTCCAAAGCATGAATTTTTTTAGCGCGAACCAGAAGGCCGCTCTGCTCTTCTTGAGGGAAGTAATATTTTACCCATCGCTTTCCAAACCAGTAGCCATCTTGAGTAATCACTGACTCTGAATCGTTTAAATTTTCCCGAATAGAGAGCGCTTGATCCAGAGACTTAGCTGTTAAAATTGCATTTAAGTCGATACTCAAACTGCCTATGCTTGAGGTATGATCAGATAAACGCCCACTATTAGACTGAATAGATGAAGATGACAGCGGCTTTGATGTCTCAATAAAACTCAGGCTTATGTTGCCCTGCCCTAACTTCGCATATAAATCGCTTAGTGTGTCAGCAGGCATATCATGATTAACCAGCAGAGCATTTAACCAATCATTTAAAACTTGCTCAACAGCCTGTTCCCAGCCCGCACTAACATTTAACTCTTCTAACAATCTAGGTAAAGAAGCAAAGCCAAGCTCTGCAATAAAAGCGTCAATTTTTTCAGACTGATCACCTAATGCACCATGTTGTAAGGTATTGAGTGACGCTAAGACAGCTTGTTGCTCTGATAGCATTTTATAGACAGCATTTTTTTGATTTTTTAAAGCATCCAGATGTGAAGATTTTGCTTGAATTTCCGGTTCTAAATTTGAAATTTTATCGCTACTGGTATCAATCTGCTCACCAAGAATCAAAGACTCTTCTTGCAGCTCGCTGACATCGAATTCTTTTATTTGAGAACGAATACTGCCCTGTTCATTTAAGAGTTTTTCATTTCTAATTGCCAGCTCGCGAAGCCTGTTTTTATGTTCTTGTATTTTACTTTGAGCAAGCTCTGCAGATTGTCTGGCCGAGGCATTCTGATGATTAAACTGCTCCCATTGATTCTGCCATGCATCAAGATCTCTGGATTTTTGATCAAGATCAATAGAAAGGGACTCGGAAGTGGCTTCACTTTCTTCAATCTCGATAATAATATCTTCCAGCTCTATATTTATTTGCTCTAAGCGCTCGTCTTCCTCATGAATAGAAAGACTTATATCCTCAACCTCAACCTTAAGTAGCTTTAAGGTATTTTGCTGTTCGTTTAATCTATTTTTTTGGAATTGAACTTGCTGCTCTAGCGCAGCGATTTCAGCGCCGCTTTGATAATACTTAGCTTGAATAGCATTAAATTTAGCCTGCTCTTCCTCTATACGCGTTCTTAATGAATCTACCTGATTTTCATTAGTATTCTTAGCTAACAAAGAATCTTCAATTTTTAGCTCATGCTCTCGGATTAATCCTTGCTTATGCTCAAACTCACCTGACAAATTCTTCCAATACAAGGTATTTAATTTGGCAGAATTAAGTCGTTGTTGTTTTTTATACTCAGCATAACGTTCAGCTGCATTGGCTTGTCTTTTTAGATTCTGAAGTTGTTTGCCAAGCTCTTCTCGTATATCCGCTAAACGCTCCAGGTTATCCTGGGTTCGCCGCATACGGTTTTCAGTTTCACGACGGCGCTCTTTATATTTGGAAATCCCGGCGGCTTCTTCTAGATAAACTCGCAAATCTTCAGGCTTTGATTCAATTAACTTGGAAATCATACCTTGCTCAATAATTGCGTATGAGCGCGGCCCCATTCCGGTACCTAAAAATATATCTGTTACATCTCGCCTTCTGCATTTTGAGCCATTTAAATAATATTGTGAGACGCCTTCACGGGTAACTTTTCGTCTTATTGATATCTCACTAAATGCAGCATATTCACCATTTAAACGACCTTCAGCATTATCAAATAATAATTCAATGGTAGCTTGCCCAACAGGCTGACGACCCGTTGAACCATTAAAGATGACATCTGTCATAGACTCGCCGCGTAAATTTTTGGCAGAGCTCTCACCCATAACCCAACGCACGGCATCAATAATATTGGATTTCCCACAACCATTAGGACCAACAATCGCTGTCATATTGCTTGAAAATGGCACAACTGTCGCATCTACAAATGATTTAAAGCCTGCTAATTTAATTGATTTAAGACGCATTGAACCGCCGGCACTCCATTTACTATGAGATATTCATGATTTCGTTGCGCATTATCACTTTTACAGTGTCAATTTTCTATTCAAAACTTATTATTCTTCGTGCAGGACAGATTTAGCGCGTTTAAATGTCATTTTTTTGTCGGAACGGCAAGAGCTTTCATGCAATATTATGTCAAAACCCCCATCAAATCCTTCTATCCTACTGTTTATAAAGTATATTTTTTTAGTGGCACGCTACTTGAATACACACCAATCAAAGTATTTATAAATCTGAAAATTTCGATATACATAATGCGCCTGGAGCACACCATGAAGCATAAAGAAACTAACAATCAAGCAATAGATTTCAATAAGGCCAAAATTGTTTCCACATATCGAGACCTGAGCAATAATATTTCCGAGAACAATGATATTGTTTCGCGCTTAACAAGACGCCTACAAACAACCTTAAACTGCTCAGATATTATTCAAATGTTTGCCGAGGAAATAAAAACAGTGGTTGCTTTTGATCAGATGACACACGAAGCCAGCAATCAAGAAACAATTATCGTCGGTGATAAAGCGGGGATTCATTCCTGCCAATATAATTTAACCATGGATGAAACTGATTTAGGCTCTCTTAGCTTTTCTCGCAAGAAACGCTTTTTAGAAGAAGAATTATGTATTATTGAGCGTTTGGCTAGCACCTTGGTTTTCCCTTTGCGTAACGCAAAACTTTACCAATTAGCATTAAGAGCAGCTTTAAAAGATGAGCTGACCGACTTTGGCAATAAACGCGCATTAGCTTCGAGTCTTCATAGAGAGGCTGAACTGGCCATAAGGCATAACTCGCCTCTTTCAATTATCATGCTGGATGTCGATCACTTTAAAGCAATAAACGATTGTTATGGACATATTGCCGGTGACAGTATTTTAAAAGACCTGGCTGTAACGATTAAAAAATGCGCGCGACAAAGTGATTTATGCTTCCGCTATGGCGGTGAGGAATTTCTGCTCATATTAGATAATTCAGACGAGAATCAAGCTTTTTTGGTTGCAGAAAGAGTTAGAAAGACCGTGGCAGAATATACCTACTTATATAATGGTAAAATCATCCCTGTAACTATCAGCTTAGGTACGGCAACATTTGATCATAATGAAACCTTGGATAACTTCCAAACTAGAGCCGATAAAGCTTTATATAAAGCAAAAAATGAAGGCAGGAATATTGTCATTTCAAGCGAACTTAAACAGAACATTACCAACCTAGCGAATTACCAATTGGGCTAGTGTCACTCTAGCTCCAAAAACCTGTAATAAATGTGCTTTTATTACAGGTTTTTTTATTCCCTAAACACAGGCCTTATTTCGAATAAATAAAAACAAGTAAAACATTTTTTGTGAACCAGTAAATAGCGAAATTTCAATGAGTTAAATACTATCCCTAGTCACACGGACCTTTAGTAGTAAGATCATAATGAACAATAAACAATTTAAAGAACAATTAAATCTGGCAAAAAAACGTGGGTTAACGCTTGACCATCGAATTGAGAGAAAGGCGGAAAATGGCTTATCAGGTATGTATGCAAAAGCACCCATCCCTAAGGGTACAGTATTAGCCAGTTATCCCTCTGAAAACCAAATTCAATTATTAGATGATATAAAATACCCCACGGCAGCAAGCGATAATTTTAAGTACATTCATGCTGCATCTATCGAGTTAGCTAAAGGCCCAAAATCTAAACATCATGATATTTTATTGAGCCTGGAAACAATTCCTGAACTTCAAAAAAACGCCTCCTATTTTTATAGTGATAGCGATATCGAACTTATTACAAAGATGAACCCTGTATTAGCTAGAAACATTCTTGAGTCCAAAAATAAAATACAAGTCAGAATAGATGCCCTAGCACAGTTTGATCCTAAATTGGATTCAAGAATTGTGCTTCGGGTTCTTTTAAATCTGATAAGTCGGGCTTTTGCAGGTTACGGCTTTGCTTCAGCTGTAGATGCTTTTAATCATTCGGACAGAGAAGGAAATCCGGTTAGAGGATTGGATAAGGAAGGCAAAGAAATAGGCTTTACTGCGTCTAAAGATTATGCCAGTGGTGAGCAAATTTTTATTACTTATGACCGCAAGGATATGTATGCCCACGCAATTGCATATAACTATTTTGACCCTAATGGCACACACTTTATCGATTATGGAGCTCGCATTGTCCAAACTGCAATTTCGCCACTAGATAAAAAAGTTTTTGAATACACCAGCAAATACTACAAACTTACGACGAAGCAATTTAATGGTATCACCCAGTACGCAGCGAAAGACCTTGAATTATTCTTTCTTGAAAATGCACCCAGCGTTAATTTGATAGATTACATTAGAAGGAATTGTTTTCAGTCTGCCGGGGAGTTAATAAGCGCTAAATGCACACCTAAATCGTTTGATAACAGGCTATTAAGTATCATAGATGAATTAATTGAAGCCAATAAAATAGACGAATTTGAACTTAATGACATCCCTAAAAAAATGCATAGATTTTATCATTTATTGAAAAAAGAGAAGGCGATGCTTTTATCTAATCGAAACTGGGTGTTAGACAACAGAAGCCCTCAAGAGCTATAGCTATTCAGTAATCAAAGCAAAACCGTCTCAGTAATCAAAGCAAAACCGTCAATTCAACAATACATAGTTGATTTTTCGGCAATAAGTTAAACTTATTTGCCGGGACGCTTAGTCGAACGCTTACTTTCCTTTTGTCTACTTTCAGAGAACTTGGTAGTTTTTGATCTCTGAATTTGCTGACCTTTTTTAACACTCTTATTAACCGCTTTAGTGCGAGCACGCTTGTCATCGAGTTTACCTTGTACCGTCTTGTTCTTTTTAGGACGAATAGCGGGTAATTTAACTAAAGCTCTCAGCTCATTGATATCTTTTGTTGTTAGCTCTTCCCAAGCCCCAACCTTCAATCGACTAGGCAAAAAGATACAGCCATAACGTACCCGTTTTAGACGACTCACTTGAACTTCTTGAGATTCCCACAAGCGTCTTACTTCACGATTACGCCCTTCCATGACAACCGCATGAAACCATTTATTCCGCCCTTCACCACCAAACTCTCTCACATCGGTAAATTTGGCCATGCCATCTTCTAATAACACGCCATCCGTAAGACGCTTTAACATTGCATCATCTACTTCACCATGAATTCGCACCGCATACTCACGATCAATTTCATAGGAAGGATGCATTAAACGGTTTGCTAATTCGCCATCGGTAGTCAGAATTAATAAACCAGAGGTGTTAATATCCAAACGACCAACGGATATCCAGCGTTGATTACTTAACTTTGGCAAGTGATCAAAAACGGTAGGGCGACCTTCAGGATCAGAACTAGAACATATCACGCCTTCTGGTTTGCTATAAACAATGACACGATAATCATCATAAGAAGGTTTTTCGATAGTGAGCACGACACCGTCTAATGAAAGGCGGTCTTTGTGCAAGGCTCTATCACCCAATGTCGCAACGACATCATTGATTTTGATACGGCCTTGAGTAATCATTTTTTCTGCTTCACGACGTGATGCTACTCCAGCTTGAGCTAAAAGCTTCTGAATTCGTTCACCCTTGAGTACTGGTTCGTTTTTTTGTGCTTCAGAAGAAATCTCGTCTGGAGTAGTCTCAGTCATTGCTTTTCCTTGGGAAAAATTGCCTAAAATAAAGTATTAAGAGTGTTGCTCGATACTGACTTTTAAGATTTCTTGCTTTAAGTCATCGTATTCATGAACCGCCGGAAACTGCGGGAATTCATTAATCACATTTTGTGGTGACTTAAATAAAATACCCGCTTCAGCTTGCTTCAGCATTGTGGTGTCATTGTAAGAATCACCTGCCGCTATCACCCGATAGTTGAGTAATTGAAAGGCTCGTACCGACTGGCGTTTAGGGTCTTTTTGACGTAATAGGTAATTGCTTATCTTGCCCTCATCATTTACTTCAAGCTTATGACAGAACAATGTTGGATCACCCAACTTAGCCATAAAAGGCATCCCAAATTCGTAAAAGGTATCTGATAAAATAATCACTTGGAATCGTGGCGCCAACCATTCCAAAAATTCTTTCGCCCCGGGAAGTGGGTCCAGCTCTGCTATCACCGCTTGAATTTCCTTGAGACCAAAACCGTGTTCATCCAGAATTCGAAGGCGTTGCTGCATCAGTACATCGTAATCTGGAATATCTCGCGTCGTCGCTTTCAGCGCTTCTATGCCGGTTTTTTCAGCAAATGCGATCCAAATTTCGGGAATTAATACCCCTTCCAAATCAAGACAAACTAGTTCCACGTTGAGACTCCGTATTCAAAAAATCAATAGTAAATAATATATATGCGTCGATACTCATAATTGTGCGCCATTCTAACGAAATACACGTGCCTTGCATAATGTAAAATGTACGATAAAATCACTTGCCATTAATTCAAGACGACCATTTTTCAACTATTTTAAATTCCGCCCAATACGAGAGAAGACTATGTCTATCGATTTCTCTGATATCCATCAGATTACTGACGAAAATATCGCTCAATTAAACGCTACCCTAAGCCAAAAAAGTCCGAGAGAAATCTTCAAGTTCGCGCTAGAAAACGTTCCTAATATTGCAGTTTCTTTCAGCGGCGCAGAAGATGTTGCTTTAATAGAGTTGGCCCACAAATTAGCAAAGCCTCTTCAGGTATTTTCCTTAGATACAGGCAGGCTTCATCCAGAAACTTATCAATTTATTGAAACGGTGCGTAAGCATTATAAAATTGATATTGATGTAATGACGCCAAACGCTGAAGCGTTAGAAGAATTTGTAAAGGAAAAAGGTTTGTTCAGTTTTTTCGAAGATGGCCATAAAGAATGCTGTTCTATTAGAAAGGTAGAGCCACTGAAGCGAAAATTATCAACACTCGATGCCTGGATTTCAGGTCAACGAAAAGATCAAAGCCCTAGTACCCGCTCAACGGTAGCCGTGATAGAAATTGACCATGGAAACTCAAATGAAATTCGTAAGTTAATCAAGTTTAATCCGCTTGCAAACTGGAGTTCAAAGGAGGTTTGGGATTATATAAGAATGTCGGAATGTCCTTATAATCCATTACATGAAAAAGGTTTTATCAGTATTGGTTGTGAACCTTGCACCCGCCCTGTCCTTCCAAACCAGCATGAAAGAGAAGGTCGCTGGTGGTGGGAAGAAGCGACGCAAAAAGAATGTGGCTTGCATATCACCTCTTCCAAAGATGAGTAAGTTTTAGCACCTTCGACACTTCGATAAACTCAGTGCAGGCAACTCAGGGAGCAGTATATTCTCGATCTGGAAGCGGAACCTTTAAACCACGTCCTCTTTCCGGATCAGCCTTGTATTGTTTTTCTACAAAATTTGGCTCCTTATAAAAAATCCTGATATCCCTATATCGAATCACATCTTTAAACATTTGAAAGAATTCATCTAAATTTAAACGTAAGGGGTTCAAGGTAGTTGGCTGTCTACTCGTCAAACCGTATTCAATATCGCCTACCTTGCTAGAGCTATCACGCTCATCCGAAAAAGTGCCAAACAGGCGATCCCATACGATTAAGACGCCACCAAAGTTTCGATCAATCTGTTCTGCTTTGCAACCATGATGCACTCGATGGTGAGAAGGTGTATTAAATATACTTTCGATAAAACCCAGGCGCCCCACCATTTCTGTATGCAAGAAAAACTGGTAAGCCAAGCTAAGTTCTATCGCAATTAAGGCCCAGTTCTTATCGAAGCCAATAATAGCCAGTGGCAACCACCACATCACCCAGCCAAAGTTAAGATCCATTAAAAAATTTTGCCTAAGTGCCGTAGAAAAGTTCATAATCTTGGATGAATGGTGGGTTACATGAATCGCCCAAAACCACCTCACTTTATGCATGGTTAAATGATATAGATAGAAGAAAAACTCACTGGCGATGAATAAGAACAAAATACTGAAGAGCCCATCATTTGCTGAATATTGAAAACCATATTGCCTGACAAAGTCATAGAAAAACTGGATAAAGAGCGCAATTGCGATGCCATCAATTATTTTATACAGCCCTCCCGTTGCTATATTTGCTAAGGTTTCTTTAAGGTCATAAGCACCCCTTCGGCCTTTTTTATGCCAGTACCAAGCCTCTAAAGCAATTACCGATAAAAAAAATAACCCAAAAGTCAGTATAAAACCGAGTGCGTGAAGTAAGTCTTCCACTTAGTCATCCTCATTAATAATTGATTGAGACTAGTTTAATCGTATCCATGAGTTTATTATTGTCAGAAGCAAACAAAAATTATGCAATCTACGCCAAATTAATAAGCTGGCTGCTGAGTCGATATTTCTATGCTGAATGATTTTTTTATCACACGCGATGTACTCTCTTACCTTCAAGAATTTATCAATAGGAATCAGTTAAATCTTCCTGAATTCCAAAAAGAGTTAGACACTTATTCTCTCAAACAACATATGTCATTTGAGCAATGGTGGAAGCTGCTTGAAGGCCTAGAAAAGATTCACCCCATTCCAGCACTCGGCTTACACGTTGGCATGAATATTCACGTGCAAGATTGTGGTGTGCTAGGTTATTTATTTAAAACCAGTCGCAATGTGGGTGATGCCTTAAGATGTTTTAATCGATTTCAGGGATTAATTTATGCAGGCAGCGAAGCTAAACTTGAAATAATAGACGAGGAAACCGTGAGATTAATCTGGGAGCCAGACTACGGTTATTCCAGTCAAACATCTGATGCCTTATTAATTTCTGCCATGGTGAATATTGTGCGTGAGTTGATAGAACCTAATCAGCTTAATCTGAAGTCTATCTGTTTCACCCAAGAAATTCCGCCAGAAGAAATTCCTATATATGAAAATTTCTTTGAATGCGGAATTAAACAACATCAAGCCAAACTATCCTTATCTTTTACTAAGTCAGATTTGCTGTACCCTATTCCTCATATGGACCCAACACTAAATAACATTCTTGGCAAGCAGGCAGAAACCTTATTAGCTCACTTGCCTGAAAATGATGACTTTCTGGTTCGATTAAGAGATAACCTGTTGCGCTGCCTTCACGAAGGCAGGTCTGATGCCAGTACCGTGGCAAGAGAAATGGGACTATCTGAAAGAACCTTGCATCGGAGATTAAAAAATAAAAATCGCGTGTATCGAGATGTTTTAAAAGAAATCAGAAAATCCATGTCGGTTAATTATTTAAGTGACCCGAAACTGACATTATCTGAAATAGCCTTATTACTTGGCTACAGTGAACAAAGTACCTTTTCTCGCGCATTTAAACATTGGTATGGCATGCCGCCTCTGAAGTATCAAAAAATATACTTATAAAAATTTATTTAACCGTTTTCATAAGCAAAATGGACTTCCTTAGCAATTATCTCTAGTCCACGCGTAACAAGATCATCATGCTGAGAATAGGTAATCCGTAAACACTCTTTGGTATGCTGCCAAGCATTCGCTTCAACAGCATTTAAGCCTGGGAAAAAGTGATGTCCAGAAACGATTAACACACCCTTTGCTTTTAAACGCTGATATAAAACGTCGTTGTTGATGGGGCAATCTTTTAACCAAAGCCATAGAAACATGGCGCCTTCTACTTTATGCAATTTTACTGGCAGGCCTTTGAGCTTTTGCAAAAGAAAATCTCGAGCACGCTTCGCTTTTTCTTGGTAATAAGGCCTCACTACCTGTTGGCTAAGTGCAATGATATCGCGTGATTTTAGTAAATTCATTGCCAATAAACTGCCGAAACTTCCAGTCGCTAAATTCATAATGGCGTTCATACTAGAAATGGATTTAATGATCTCTTGTTTGGCAATCACAATGCCCGTGCGCGCTGCTGGAAGCCCAAATTTTGATAGGCTCAGGCAGAGCACAACATTCTCATTCCAGAAGGGTGTCGTATCCGTAAAAATCAGATTGGGAAACGGTGTGCCGTAGGCAGCATCTATAATTAATGGAATGTTATTTTGTTTGGCAAGCTTATCGAGCTTTAAGATTTCGTTGTCCGTTAAGACATTCCCGGTAGGATTAGTCGGTCTGGAAACACAAATCGCACCACAGTTTTCGGCAATGTCCATTTGATCGAAATCAATATGGTATTTGAAAGTTTCACTATCAATTGTTTCTATTGAGGGTTTATTTGCATGAAAGAAGTTTTCTGTCAGACCGGAGTCAGTATAACCAATATATTCAGGTGTCAGTGGTAATTGAATTTGCTTAAAATCGCCATTCTCATATTCACCCGCTAATAAGTTAAACAGCATAAAAAAAGCAGATTGACTGCCATTAGTTAAGGCAATATTTTCACTTGCTAACTGCCAGCCAAATTCAGCATTTAATAAATCTCTTATTTCGCGAATAAAGGCAATATTCCCCTGAGGCGGGTCATAGGTTCCGATTAAGGCTTCAAAATCTTTTTGGGAATGAAGTATATCGTGGAGTCTTGCTTTAAAGGCATCTTGAACCTCGGGGATATGCGCTGGATTACCACCGCCCATCATAATCATTTCTGACTCACCACTTAAAGCTTCACCGAGATCATCCATTAAACTGGTGATGCCAGAATTTGCGCCAAATTTTTGTCCAAACTTTGAAAATGCCACACGCTCTCCAATATAGTGAAATAATCACCCGAGTATAAATTCTTTCCATAAATGAGGTGAAAGTTTTTTAACTTTAATCTATTCGGGTCAATTGCTATAAACAAGCTCTCTAACAATAAACAGGTGCTTTATGCGTCAGATTCTTTTTTCAGTTTTACTCATTTTTATCAGTATCGTTTCTCAAGCTAGTGAAATCCCATTAATCAATATACATGCCGAAGGAAAAGTAAAAACCCGCCCAGATATGGCTATTTTTAGCCTCAGCGTGCAAACAACTGAATTAGAAGCCAACGAAGCACATAGAAAAATAGACTCCCAAGTGAAGGATTTATTGAAGCACTTAAAAAAGTTTAAGATCAAAGATGGTAGTCTGGACTCAAGTCAAACCTCTATCCAAGCAGATTACAACTACAATGTGAAACCTAAGCAGCTATTAGGCTATAGAGCAAGTCGACAAATTTCATTCAATCTTATTGATTTAAAGGAATTAGACTCTCTCGTTAGTCAGCTTAGTCAGCTCAATTACACTAACTTAAATAACATTCAGTTCACTGTTCAAGATAGCCAATATTATGAAGATTTAGCACTTATTAATGCAATACAAATAGCCAAACAAAAAGCCGAGCTGATAGCCAATGAATTTGGGGTAGAGCTAGGGCAGCCATATAAAATTAGTCACCAGGTAAGCCAGAATTCTCCACCGGTATTTGCAAGGGCTATGGCAATGGAGCTGGCTTCAGCTAAAACCAGCTCATACGAACAAAAAGATATTGAGATGAGTGCCTTTATTGAGGTGTCATTTCAGCTTAAATAAGCCATTTAATTAGGATTAACGAATACAGATTAAACATTAAAGTGCGCTTCGTTGTAGATCGTTTCCCAACGAGGCGTTGCTTCTGCGGCAAAGCTTTCTGTGAAATTATTTATAAAAGCCTTTTTTGAATTAAACCATCTGATCACTGAAAAGTCTGGTTTAGGCCCGATATCCATCCAATGCTTTACTCCAGCAGGTATAATCACAAAATCTCCACGACTGCATTCTAAAATATGAATTTTTTGATTGATATTTAAATAAATTAAAACCTTCCCTGCTAAAAAGAAACGCACTTCATCCTCTTCATGAGTATGTTCGGATAAATAACGCCCTCGCACAGAGATAGCAAAAGCATCATTTGGCTTCATAGTAGCTAAGTCAACGTGAGTATAATTATAATCAGATTTTACTCTGTTAATTTCCTTTACATATATCTGAAATACATCTTCTTCTAAGATTGGGGCGTTGGGTAAGTAAGCAAGCGTAGACCACTTTTCAATACGAATACCCGCCTCAACAAGTTCTCCAGAAAAGGCACTAGCGTCTTCTGAAACCTTATAAGGTTTATGTAAATTAAATTGTGTGTAAAAAGCCAGTTTACTCACATCTATATTCCTAGGCAGGTTTATAAATTATATTAATAACTTCGCATGTCATTTTATGGATTAAATGTTGCGCTTATTAACATTAAGTGTGGCAGAAATAATAAAGAAGAGGCCTGACTTAAGGCGTATTTGAGCTAGAAATCACAATAGTTAACTTTTGACTATTACCTTTACTAACAATAGCTTACATTAAATTATATATACTTTCATAGCACCCAAGTAATGCAATAATGAAACATATTTTATATGCTTTTATAAAACCTTAAGCGAGTTTAAATGGCATATCTCTAAAACGTTTATGGGTCGCTTTATATAAGGCAGAAGCTATCGCCGGTGCGAGAGGTGGCAAACCTGGCTCACCCACCCCCGTTGGAGACTCTTCGCTATCGATAATAAATACTTCTATTTCAGGTGCTTGATTCATGCGTATCATTGGGTAGTCATCAAAATTACTTTGTTGAACTTTGCCATCTTGCAAAGTTATTTCACCATACAGTGCTGCGGTAGCACCAAAAATAATACAACTCTCCATTTGCATTTGCACAATATCCGGATTGACGACTAAACCACAATCAATCACACAAAACACTTTCAGTAATTTGATTTCATTATTTTCAAGCTTAAGTTCAACTAGCTCAGCAACATAAGAACCAAAGGATTTATGTACAGCAATACCTTGGTAAACATCGGTTTCAGTATTTCGACCCCATTGACCAAGTTCTGCGACTTTTTCTAACACCCCTAAGGTTCTTGGAGAATGAGTTAAAAATTGTTTGCGAAAAATAAATTCATCAATACCTGCTTGTTCAGCAAGTTCAGAAAGCATACTTTCAATCGCAAAAGCGGTATGGGAATGACCAACAGAGCGCCAATAAGAAACGGGAAGGCCTGCATCTGCTTTTGTGTGCCTAACTTCAATTGAAGGAAAAGCATATGGAATATCATCCGCACCTTCATAGGCAGATGTATCAGCCGGTGTGACAGGCGTTCCTGCGGTTAATAAACCCACCTGACCTAAGGTAGAATACATAAACTTAGGTGACCAGGGAAACATCGCAGGGGAAGCATCCCAGATATACCAGTCCATAATATTGGGGGCAACAATTTGATGATCCCACGCCCTTGGCATACCGTTATCGTCTAGTGCAGCGCGTATTTTATGTAAGGTCGCTGGGCGATATAAATCATGTTGCGTATCTTCTTCACGCGACCAAAGCAGTTTAATAATTCCGCCCGCTTTTGCCGATATTTCTGCGGCTTCGCCAACAAAGTCTTGTGATAAACGGCGACCAAATCCCCCACCAATAAACTGGTTATGGATATGCACATCAGCCAAATCAACATCCGTTACTTTGGCAGCAGCAACCGCTGCCACATCAGGTGCTTGTGTTGATGTCCATATATCCACTTTATTTTTTTGGACATGGGCTGTGCAATTCATCGGCTCCATGGTCGCATGCGCTAAAAAGGGTGTTGTATATTCTGAGGTTAATAATTTATTTGAAGCTTTAAAAGCAGCGTCAACATTTCCTTCAGAGCGTTTACTATCACCCTCATCTTCTTTTGCTGCTTTTCTATAAAGGGAAAAGACTTCTTCGATAGTGTTTGACAGTTTTGGGTTTGCATTCCATTCAATCTCTAGTTTTTGCTGAGCTTTTCGAGCTTGCCAATATGAAGACGCAACAATTGCGATTCCAGATTGAATTTCAACAACAGCTTCCACTCCATTTGAACCAACTAGCGATGTACCATTATGATGAATGACTTTAGAGCCGTAAGCCGGCGCTCTTGTAACAACAGCATATCGAGTACCCTCTAATTCGATATCAATACCATAAATCGCTTTTCCGGTGACTTTCAATTGGCTATCTAAGCGTTTTGATGACTTTCCAATATATTTAAAATCAGCTTTATTTTTCAAGGGAATTGTCGTGGGTATTGACTGTTTAGAAGCCAAACTGGCAAGCTCACCAAAACTAATTTTCTTAGAACTTCCTGTATGCACAACAAATTTATTATCAATATCAAGGTCCTGGATAGGCACCTGGAAAACCTCGGATGCTGCGCTTAAGAGCATGATTTTAGCGAGAGCCCCTGTTTCACGAAGCACTTGCCAACTAGAAGAAAGGCTATTGCTTCCGCCAGTAAGTTGAAGACCATAGTCTCGATTTCTATATTGAGTGTCAGCCGGGGCAAAGACAATTTCAAATAAATCCGGGGGCGTATCTAATTCTTCTGCCACTAAAGTCGTTAAGCCCGTATATGTACCTTGACCCATTTCGACTCTGTCTAAGGTGAAAACCAGACGATTATCAGAGGTAATTTCTAACCAGGCATTGGCATCCCAATCACCATTATTCTGTAAAGTACTTGTATGGATACTTTGACAACCCGGCAAGGCAAGAGCAATGGAAAAACTACCTGTTGTAGTCAGCGAGGTCTTAATAAAATTACGTCTTGAAGTTAGAATTTGATTCACAGTAAGCCCATGCCTTGTAATTTTTATCGAATGGATTAAATGATGAAATAACAGGATCTACCTGATATTAACTAATAGTTTGCTTAACGGGCACCTGATAGGAAAGATCAACTACTTTTGAGCTATTAGCCGTTGCTTTGATAGCTGCTTTAATTCGCGGATAGGTACCGCAACGACAAATATTACCTGACATGGCTAGATCAATATCTTCATCACTCGGGTTCGGGTTGCTCTTGAGTAGTGAGCTTGCTGACATTAGTTGCCCTGACTGGCAATAACCACACTGAGGGACATTAAACTTTATCCAATTATCTTGGAGTGGATGTAGCCCTGAATCATCACTCGGATTAGAGCTAGATAAGCTTTCTATAGTAGAAATTGCTTGCCCTTCAAGCGATGAAATAGGCGTTATACACGACCTGATCGCAACACCATTCAAATGAACTGTACAGGCTCCACATAAACCGGCACCACATCCAAACTTAGTGCCGGTAAGCTTTAATTCATCTCTTATAACCCATAAAAGTGGCGTATCTGGGGCAGATTCCACATTTTTTATAGTGCCATTTATTGTTAATTTCATCTTGGATAACCCTTATTATTTTTTTGTAGAATGGGGCAAATAAAATAAAGAGTCAATAATGTATGACTATCGGTCACTGTTTAACTACTTTAGTCCATGCATCTCTCTATTATGCTGTTTTGCTCGACTGCCTTTTTTTAACATAATGTATACTGCACCAGTACCACCATGATGGCGTTGAGCTGAATGAAATGCCATCACCTCATCAATTTGTGGAAGCCAAACAGCAAGATGGCTTTTTAATATAGCAATTTTATCGGGATTTCTATCCCCTTTGCCATGTAAGATAATTGCTGTACGAAGCTCATACTCAATGCACTCTCTTAAAAAACGGAATACCTCTCTCCTGGCTTCATCAACTGAAAGCTTATGAAGATCTAGTCGTGCTTCAATTTCATAATGACCAAGGCGAAATTTCTTAAAGACGCCGTTTTGAATTCCAGGGCGTTTGAATTCTAATACATCATTAGATTTTAAAGCTGGCACTTCGAAAGAAGCTAAAGGATCTTCTTTTAAAAGGCTGCCTTCTGCCAGCCTTCTTCTGACTCTAACGCCAGGCGTGACGACAGGCTTTTTAGTTATTTCAACTCGATCGTTTTTAAGCGGAATAACCCCTTCAAACTCTTGAGCGAAAAGATCATCTGATTCCATTTCCCCCTCCTACTAAATTGAATTCACAGCAAGCTTAGTATGTGTTGAAATTGATTGCAGCGGTGGTGATTGACTCAGAATTTCCCATGGCGGAATTGGCTGACAGTTGGTGAATATAAAGTCAGTGAATGCGACAACTTTCGATGGCGGCTCTCTTCTGCTCGGATAAACCAAATAAAATGTTCTTTCTTGAAATGGTGTATCTGGAAGAATCTTTATCAATGATTTATTTTTTATATCTTCACTAATTAAGATTTGAGGTACAGCCCCTATTCCAAACCCTTCTCTAACCATCTTGCGAATCATCTCCATATCATTGGCTATCATTCTAGATTTAGGTTGAAACTCAACTTTTCCGTTTGAGGTCTGAAGTATCCAGGGAGAAACAGGGTGAGATATACAGGTATGTTTTTCTAAATCCTGGATAGTTTTAGGTTCACCATACTTGTTTATATAGTCTTGTGTTGCACACAAAGACAAGCGAGCGGTTCCTATATTTCGTGCGATTAAACTTGAATCAGATAAGGGACCAACCCTGAAAGCAATATCGACTTCTTGCTCAAGCATATCTATCTGCTTGTTGTCAGAAATAATCTCGACGTTTACTTTTGGGTACTTCACGAGGAATTGTTTGATGACATCAATAAAAAAAGGCGTACCAAAAGATAAAGGCGTACTAATGCGCAACAAGCCACTCGGTTCAGACTGCATATTATTTACGATACGATCTGCTTCTTCTGCCTGTTCTAACATCTTCTGACACTGAGAAAAATACAGTTTCCCAGTTTCAGTAGGCTTCAAATTACGTGTCGTTCGGTTGATTAACCTAACGCCAACTCTTTTTTCTAGCTGGCTAACCTTTCGACTGACTGTCGATTTAGGAAGTTTAAGTTTTTCAGCAGCCTTGGTAAAACTACCCGTGCTAACAACAATGGCAAATATCGCCATTTCATTAAGGTCTTGCATGCAGTGAACCTCACTATTTGCCACTAAAATTCGGCGAATGAAACAATGAGTTAAAATCTATCTCATTAAACTGGATAATGAAACAATTAAATACCATTATAATGCAAGTTTATTCTGGCCTAGCGCATTCTCCACGCGAATTATCCAGTCGGCAGCGAATTTTCCAGAGTAATTTTAACGCGGTTGGATGATTAATCTTGTCATCTTTTAAGGACATGCGAACACGCTTACTGAAATGATCAATTTCATCTTTGGTAAACTGGCTAATTTCAATCCAGTATTTTTGAGGTATTTCAGCTTCGGCATCTTTTACCATTTTATCAATAGCGCTTAGACGAGTAAGGATATAATTCCTCATTTTGTGACCAAAATCTTCAGGAAATAACTCTCGCTTTGCAACGGTTTGCAGCATCCCATAATACAAACGGTAATTGATAATACCGCCCTTTTCGCCTAAGCCGTGATAAAGCTCAAAGGTGTTATAAGCTAGCGCAGGCATTAATACAATATCAACGTTTCCATTATTGAATTGACCCGCAAACGTCGCCAAAGTCACATTCACGGGTGATGTACCTGCGAGGTCAGAAAACTTCCTGGCCTGAGGGTCACCATTCAAAATGGCCATGCGCTTACCAGCAAACTCATCAATACTTTGTATACTTCTGTCGTTTACAAAAGCATACATAGAACCTACGGGGAAAGTAGCAACCACCTCATACTTACCGTCTGTCATTAATTTACCTGCTCTTGGTCTAGCAAGTGTCGCTAAAACCAACTCCAAACCTTTCTCGGAATTAATGGCGCCAATCGCATCCATGGTGCCGCCAAACTGAACAAATTGACGCGCCATGATACTGGTCAAAAGAACCGCTTCACATCGACCAGCTTTGAAATCATTCGCTGCAACACCTTCATCTGTATAGGCAACAAAGCGAATATTTAGACCCCAAGCTTGTGCTTTTGGTATTAGATCTAAATAAAAAGACATGACAGGGCCATTCCTGCCTACAGGATCCCAGACACAAAAGACCTTATCTTCTAAGGCAGATGAAGAGAAACTTACAAGTGAAAGCAAAAGACTAATTAACAAGACATGCAGCGTCTTCATTATAAAAACATTTCCTTTTTATCGCTTTATTTTTCATTTAAAAATGTTGTTCTTAATAAGCTAAAAACAACTAAATTGCCGGATTCATTAGAATAATGTGTACAATGTTGTCATAAAACCTAAAATATTGTCATAAAACCTAAAGAGTAGATTACTTTTTAAACGAATAAACTCATTAGACAACAATATAACGAACCATTACGCTATTCAATATTCAAATATATGACTCATTACTCAACTCCGACCCTAATAACCATTTTAGGTCCCACCGCAAGTGGTAAAACTAAACTAGCTGTCAGTCTAGCTAAAATCTTGGAAGGTGAAATCATATCTGCTGACTCAAGGCAGGTTTATCAAAATATGGACTTAGGGACCGGTAAGGATATAGAAGAGTACGGCTCTATCCCCTATCATTTAATCGATATCGTCAATCCTCATGATGAATATAATTTATTCAAATTTTCTCAAGACTTTTGTCATTCATTTTCAGACATAAAAGACCGCCAAAAACAAGCTTTTATGGTAGGTGGAACCGGAATGTACCTTGATGCCATTTTGAATCGTTATAATCTAACAATAGCAAACATAGACAAAAACACACGGCAAGATTTAGAAAAAAAAACAGAGAGCGAATTATACGAAGTACTTCGTCAATTAAAGCCTTCGCAACATAATACAACTGACACAGTGCAAAAAAGTCGTTTAATTAGAGCAATTGAAATTGAACTCGCTAAAGGTGAGACTTCTGAAGTTCTTACATGGCCTGACTTTAATGAAATCATACTTGGAATTAAAGTTCCCAGAATGGCGTTAAAGCATAGAATCACTGAGAGGTTAAAAAGCAGATTTCAGCAAGGCATGATAGAGGAAGTGGAAAACCTGATAAAGTCAGGCCTTAGTATGGAAAGAATAGATAACTTCGGGCTTGAATATCGATATATATTAAAACATATATCTGGTGAATTGAATTATAACGATATGTTTCAAAAACTAAACTCTGCCATTTTTTATTTTTCTAAGCAGCAAGAAAAATGGTTTAGAAATATCGAAAAGAAAGGTAAACAAATTGCCTGGCTGGATATTGGTGACACAATGCACACTAATGCATTAGGTATAATTAAAGACAAGCTGTTATTAAATAAGTGTTAAATAAGTGTTAAATAAGTGAATTATTTATTTAATCGCTAAATAACACTGAATTCAATCTAAAACTGGAATTATCTTCAGCTTCCCAGACACTTAAGAATCTCCCGTCTTCCAATAGAGGGGCGACACTTACATCATTAGCGTCACTGACTAGCGTTTCTGGAGTCTCCCAGTTTCCAGTCAGTTTTGAGTAATAACTGACATTCACATTACCTTTCGTTAAGTCGCTTTGCCACATAACGACAGCGTTACCTTCTCTATCAAAAGATGAAACAGGTTTGGCTAAGGTATTGCTAGTCGCAATTATGTTTTGCTCTTCCCACCCTGTTGAAAAAACATTAAAAAAGCTACTCATTAATTTCTTGGTATTTGTGGTTTTATTTTCTTGAGTCCATGTAGCTAAGGCCACATTAGACCGATTAAATCTAATCATAGGAAAGGCGACATCGCCTAAACGATCCCGTTCTACATAGTCAGCTTCAGCGCCCCAACTGCCTGCAAAGCGGTTGTACCAAAGGTTATTTCTCTCTCCATCATGCTTTAACCAAATAGCAATAGCATCGTTATTTGCATCTATGGCTATTTTAGGCAAGCTGGAATCACCACTTTCATTTTCATTTAAGCTAGAATTGATTTCATCAATTCTTTTTTCATCTGACCAAACTATATTCTGATTTAATCTTAGGTAGTTGCTATAAATATTATAATAATCAGCTGTTTTTTTAGCCCAAACTGCGATTGCCAGACCTTTCTTACTGAGCGTTAATTCAGGTGGCCGGCTATAGGCTTGACTCGAATTATCTATAAAAGAAGGCGCTTGTACCCATAAACCATTCTCCATCAAAGAATCAGCTTGTAATTTATAGATATTTGTTTTAACACGAGAATACTGACCCTCATGTTCACGCCAAATACTAACAGCATTACCCTGTTGGTCGATTTGTATTTGAGGAGAATCTGCATTATCAACTCTTGAAAAGCCGGTATCACTAATATCTGTAACACTTAACCATTTTTCGCCATCAAACAACTTTGCCCAAATAGAGACAAAGCCTCCAGCTACCTCTGCTTGAGACCAAGCAACAGCCAACTGACCATTTTCGTTAATAGAAGCGCTATACTCGAGAACATTTGTAGACGTTTGCTCACTTATTGGTACTGAGTTTGCGCAAAAACTCTCATTACAGACTGGATCGCTTCCCGCTATCAAAGCCCACTTTTTGTCATTAGCCGCATATCTAGTAGCCCATAACTGAGTAATGCCTGGTGTGATTTCTTGGCGCCAAAAAACATAGGTATCACCTTTTGCATTACTAATAACAGAAGGAGAATACTGGTTTTTTTCTTGTTGAACAGGCATTGCTTCTGGAGTATCTGCATTTTCTATTGCTATATTAGGTATCAAATAAAACTCAGCTTCATCCTCATCCTTACATAACTTATCAATGTTACACGTTTTCCATTCACCTTTTTCTGTTGTGAAATCAAATATATAAACACCAGAAAGGTAATTACGTTCATCAACTGAAGTATCTAAATCGTCTTCAACAATATCTCTTGCCGTAGTTTCTACTAAAACGGTATAGCTTGTATTAAGAGCGAAACGTCCACTCGCATGAGTCAGTGTTAATTGGGTAGCAGGAATTTGCTCTTCTAAACCTGATATTATATTGGTTGAATTTAGAGGAACAACCGATAGGCTCATTGAAGACTCTCTTAACTCTAAGTCAAGGTTGCTGGTAAGATCAAGCTTACCCGCATATAGCTTTACACCACTCTCTTCAGCTTTTTCAGATATTAATGAATCAGAATTCATTAATTCTGTAAAGAATATTTCAACCTTAAAATCAACTTCAAAATTACTCGATGATTCATCATTTGGGTAGGAACTATCAACTCGTGGAGGCGTTGTATCCTTAAGCTCTTCAGGCAAATCAAAGTTTTTGCTTCCGCCGCATGCCAATAAACCCATGCAAAGCAATGCAAGTATCCATTTCTTAGTGAGATTAGTAAGAATCGCCTGAGAATACATTAAAACTCCATGTATTTAATTGAACAGATATTATTATGGATTTCTTTTATACCACTCTCTTAAATCACAAACTATCGCAATAATTTAATAGTGTGCGACATGTAACAGCTTGTAAGTATTTTTTTGAGATTTGATGAAGAAAGGACTGGAAAATGAAAGGCATATTGTTAAATATGCCTTTCATAACAATAAGTCTATTGGTTTATTTTTGGTGCAAGTGAACCAGAGGCATAACGTTCAAACATTTTTTCTAGACTCAAGGCTTTCATTTTACTCGCATGGCCTGCTGTACCAAATGCTTCATATCGAGCTACCACTATGTCTTTCATAGCTGTAACTGTCTCTTTCAAATATTTACGCGGGTCAAATTCTGAAGGATTATTGGCCATAAATCTTCGTATAGCACCTGTAGAGGCAAGCCTTAAATCTGTATCAATATTAATTTTACGTACACCATACTTAATGCCTTCACAGATTTGCTCAACAGGCACGCCATATGTTTCTGGAATTTCACCCCCATACTCGTTAATAATGGCTAGCCAGTCTTGTGGAACAGATGAAGAGCCATGCATAACGAGGTGTGTTCCCGGAATTCTTTTGTGTATTTCTTTAATTCGATCAATGGCAAGAATATCGCCTGTCGGTGGACGAGTAAACTTATAAGCACCATGACTCGTGCCGCATGCAATCGCTAAAGCATCAACACTGGTTTTGGAAACGAAGTCAGCAGCTTCTTCAGGGTCTGTTAGCATCTGATCGTGAGTTAATGTGCCTTCTGCACCAACGCCATCTTCTTCACCAGCTTGACCCGTTTCTAATGACCCCAAGCAACCAAGCTCACCTTCAACTGATACGCCACAAGCATGAGCCATCTCAACGGTGCGCTTAGTAACCTCTATATTGTATTCATAATTTGCAGGTGTTTTACCATCTTCACGAAGTGAGCCATCCATCATGACAGATGAAAACCCTAATTGTATTGAACGCTGACAAATAGCAGGTGATGTGCCATGGTCCTGATGCATACAAACGGGTATATGTGGAAATTCTTCAATGGCTGCAAGGATAAGATGCCTTAAAAATGGAGCACCAGCATATTTACGAGCACCTGCTGAAGCCTGAACAATAACAGGGCTGTTTGTTTGATCAGCCGCTTCCATGATTGCCCGTATTTGCTCAAGATTATTGATATTAAACGCTGGAACACCATAACCAAATTCTGCAGCATGATCTAGTAGCTGCCTCATAGTAATTAAAGCCATATTTTTCTCCTTTAAGAATAATTAAGTTATGCCTTGGCACGCTCTGTTAAGATCGCGACAGCGGGTAATATTTTTCCTTCTACAAACTCAAGGAATGCACCACCACCTGTTGATATATAAGACACTTTATCGGCAATATTATATTTATCAACCGCTGCCAATGTATCTCCGCCACCCGCGATTGAAAACGCACTGCTTTCAGCGATTGAAAGTGACAAAGCTTTGGTACCCTCACCAAATTGATCAAACTCAAACACACCAACAGGGCCATTCCATATAATAGTACCCGCATTTTTCAGGATTTCAGAAAAGGCTTTTGCAGACTCAGGGCCAATATCAAAAATCATATCATCTGAAGACACATCAGATACTTGTTTTAATGATGCTTTAGCAGATTCAGAAAATTCTTTACCCACAACCACATCTAAAGGTAAAGGAATAGAGATTTTATCTGCTAAAGCTTTTGCTTCCTTTAGCAAATCGGCTTCATAGAGCGATTTACCGACAGGATAACCTGCCGCTGCTAAAAAAGTATTGGCAATGCCACCACCAACAATTAATTGATCAACAATGGTTGACAATGACTCTAACACTGTGAGTTTGGTGGAAACTTTTGAGCCCCCAACAATGGCCACAAGTGGTCGCTTAGGGTTATCCAAGGCTTTCGTTAAAGCTTCTAGTTCGGCTGCCAATAAAGGGCCAGCGCAGGCTACTGGTGCGAATTTAGCGACGCCATGAGTTGAAGCTTGAGCTCTATGGGCCGTGCCAAATGCATCCATAACGTATACATCGCATAAGCTGGCATAGGTTTTTGAAAGAGCTTCATCATCTTTCTTTTCGCCTTTGTTAAAGCGTACATTTTCAAATAAGACAACAGCGCCATCTTCAAGATCTAATTCAGCCTCCCAATCTTTAATTAAGGCTACATCTTTATTTAAAAGCGAAGATAAGTGATCTGCGACTGGAGCAAGCGAGAATTCCTCGGCATATTCACCTTCAACAGGTCTGCCTAAGTGAGTCATTAGCATAACTTTTGCACCAGCCTTAATGGCGAATTCAATCGTTGCTAGGGATGCACGAATTCTTGCATCGCTTGTGACTTTGCCATTTTTAATGGGTACATTTAAATCTTCACGAATAAGAACGCGCTTACCTTTAAGATCAAGCTCGGTCATCTTAATAATGTTCATGAAAGCTCCTTATTAACTTTTTCAAATATAAATTTAAATACAAGGTCTATTTTGCTTAACCAACCAGTGAGAGGCAACATCTAACATTCGATTTGCATAAGCCCACTCATTATCAAACCAGGTTAATAACTTGATCAGTTTTCCGCCTACAACACGAGTCTGACTCGCATCAATGACGCTAGAGTGTATCTCATGAATAAAATCTGAAGAAGCTAGAGGCTGATCTATATAGGCAAGCATATTAAAGGCATCGAGCATTGCCCTTTCATACAATAGCTTGTTTACTGCATCATGAGTGGTCTCAACTGAAACCATAATGTTCAACTCAATAGCAGAAACATTAATAACTGGAACACGAAGTGCTGTAGCCATAAGCTTACCTTTCATTTCCGGAAGAAATCTTTCGATCCCTTTCGCTAATTCGGTTTCTACAGGCACAACATTTTGCATGGCACTCCTCGTGCGACGAAGATCATGATGATGATAAGCATCTATGGTAGGTTGATCGTTCATTGCTGAATGGATGGTAGTCAGTGAGCCTAGCTGGACGCCATATTCTTTATTTAAAATATCAATAAGGGGAACGATTGCATTGGTTGTACAGGATGCATTCGAAATGATTAATTCATCTCCTGTTATATCCTCATGATTAAAACCATAGACAATAGTCTTATCGACACCTTCATCACCAGGTTGCGACAACAGAACACTCTTTGCACCTGAAGCGATATGTTTTGACGCGAGTACGCAGGTACTAAATGCACCAGTACACTCCACAACCAAATCAATACCCAAGTCTGACCAGGGTAACTCTGCAGCATTTTCATGCCTAACAACCAGTATTTCATCATTATCAATACATAGAGTATTTGAACCTTCCACCTCGACATTAAGAGGAAATCGGCCATGAGTGGTATCATAGCGAGTTAGATAGGCAATTGTTTCTATATCAGATAATTCATTGATAGCAACAATCTGAAACGGATATGAAATACCTCCTGAAAGGCGTGCTTCATAATAAGCTCGAAGTACGGATTGACCAATTCGACCATAGCCATTTATTGCAACACGGTAGGTCATTGAGAGCATCTCATTAATTAGTCAATCCTGCTTTCATGATAAAATTAAAGCAGTTCGTCAGCGACGAAAAGAATGTTATCCACAGTAAAGCCAAACTCTTCAAATAGTTGATTCGCTGGCGCTGACTCACCAAAAGTGGTCATACCAATAACGCGACCATCAATACCGACATACTTGTACCAGTAATCTGCCATAGATGCTTCGATTGCAATTCTTGCACTTACCTCAAGAGGTAAAACTGCTTGCTTATATTCAGCACTTTGTTGATCAAATACATCGGTAGATGGCATAGAAACAACACGCACTTTATGCCCGGCGTCTCTTAATTTTATTGCAGCGTCTTGCGCCAAACCAATTTCAGAGCCTGTTGCGATTAAAATCAGGTCTGGTTGACCGTCAGAATCACTCAGAATGTAAGCACCCTTTTCTATGTCAGCAACTTGTTGAGCCGTTCTATCTTGATGAGGAAGATTTTGTCTTGAGAATATCAGTGAACTTGGACCATCTTCTCGTTGGATTGCATGCTTCCAAGCCACAGCCGACTCAACGGTATCGCAGGGTCGCCAAAGGTTCATATTGGGGGTTAAGCGCAAGCTAGAAACCTGTTCAATTGGTTGATGGGTTGGGCCATCTTCACCCAAACCAATTGAATCATGGGTAAATACATAAATAACACGCTGCTGCATCAAAGCAGACATTCTTACCGCATTGCGTGCATATTCCATAAAGATTAAGAAAGTTGCACCGTAAGGTATAAAGCCTCCATGCAAAGCGATACCATTCATAATCGCAGACATACCAAATTCACGCACACCATAATAAATGTAATTACCGTTTGCATCTTCTCTGGTAACCCCCTTACAGCCGTCCCATATGGTTAAGTTAGAACCAGCAAGATCGGCAGAACCACCTAAAATTTCCGGGAGTAAAGGACCGAATTGATTTAGAGAGTTTTGAGATGCTTTCCGGCTAGCAATGCTGGCACCATCAGCCTGACACTGATTGATATAATCTTGAGCTTCCTGAGCAAAGTTTTCAGGCAACTTCCCAGCTAAACGACGCTCTAGTTCATTTGCCAATGCAGGAAAAGCAGTTTTATATGCGTCAAATTGTGCATTCCAGTCTTTCTCTGCAGACTCACCTTTCGCTGAAGCATTCCATCCGGCGTATATATCTTCTGGTATTTCAAATGCTGGATGAGACCAACCAAGACGCTTACGCGTTGCTTGAATTTCTTCATCACCTAATGGCGCCCCGTGACAATCTTCTTTACCTTCTTTATTTGGCGAACCAAAACCGATGATGGTTTTACAACAAATGATGGTTGGCTGATCTTTATTCGCTCTTGCCGCTTCAATAGCTGCTTTTACGGCATCGGCATCATGGCCATCAACATTAGGTATGACTTGCCAGCCGTAGGCTTCGAAACGCTTTGGGGTATCGTCAGTAAACCAACCTTCGACTTCGCCATCTATCGAGATACCATTATCATCATAAAACAGTACTAGCTTACCTAAACCTAAGGTACCAGCTAAAGAGCATACTTCATGAGAAATACCTTCCATTAAGCAACCGTCACCACAAAATGTGTAGGTGTAGTGGTCAACCACATCATGGCCATCGCGATTAAACTGACTAGCTAGAACTTTTTCGGCCAAAGCCATACCTACTGCATTGGCAATACCCTGTCCAAGAGGACCAGTTGTCGTCTCTACGCCTGGCGTATAACCATACTCAGGATGACCGGGTGTTTTTGAATGTAATTGGCGGAAATTCTTGAGATCATCAATGCTTAAATCGTAACCTGTTAAATGTAGAAGAGAATAAATTAGCATGGAGCCATGACCGTTAGAAAGCACAAAGCGATCTCGGTTGGCCCATTGGGGGTTAGCAGGATTATGTTGTAAGTAACCGTTCCATAAAACTTCAGCTATATCGGCCATTCCCATTGGTGCACCAGGGTGACCGGATTTAGCTTTTTGCACAGCATCCATACTTAGAGCGCGGATGGCATTGGCTAGTTCACGACGTGACGGCATTTAAATTCTCCCCAAGAGGTCTAAAAAGCCGCCATTTTCGCTTATCTGATCGCATTGAGCAAATTTAAAATTAAATTACTCAATGCTTGCTCATTTTCTTCAAATCAGGGTCATTTGGGAATTGAATGCACTGTACTTTGCGCTAAATCCAAGAGCTCTCTCAAGGCGACAGAATACATGGAAAACTCTGCATCTTCGCTTGCCTTGAATTCTGTCAGCATCTGCTTCCAACGCCCAACTAAGTCACTATGTTGAGACATCCAACCATCAACACGCTGCTCAATAGTCTGAGTTTCATCATGAAGCTTTAACAAGCCAACCGTTAAGGCTCTTTGCTGCCAATCTAAATCTTCTCTAAATGCTTCACGCGCTAGCGCTTGCCAATGTGTTAAAGGCGTTAATGAATTTATCTGATGGCCAAACCAGGTTAAGTCTAAGCGATTACCTAGTAAATAGTAGATACTGGCTACCGTTTCCAATTTGCCTTCACCAACTTGATGAGCCTCTATAATCCCAAGCGCCGCATATAAATGACTTGCACCCGCTACAACAGAAGCCAAGTGTTCAGAAACTCCAAGCGCTACAAGTTCTTTGAAACGTTCTTCATAGGTTTCTTTTGAAGAGCCGGTTAAAAAGTCTGGAAGACATTTTGAAATCTTGCGAATTCCCTCACGGAAACGCTCCATATTTTCAACAACGTTTAATTCACTTCTTCGATTTCTAATTAACCAACGACATGCTCGTCTAATTAAACTCATTAATTCAGACATCATTTGAAGTTGCAGTGAACTTGGCACTTTATGGTCCAGCGATTCAATAGCAACCCACCATTTTTCCAAATCAAAAACATCCCGTGCAATAATATACGCCAAGGAAATTGAAGCTGGAGTTGCACCCGTAGATTGCTTAAGCCTTTCAACAAAGGTTATTCCCATATGATTAACCATATCATTAGCAACTTGAGTAGAAATGATTTCTCGTCTTAAACGATGACGTCTAAGCTCCTTTTGAAATTTTCTGGTAATTTGCTTGGGGAACACTTGTATTATTTCTTGAGCCAAATGCTCTTCATCAGGTAATGTTGAATTAATTAATGTTTCTTTTAAATCCCCTTTCACATAAGAAATAAGTACAGACATTTCGGGCCTGGTTAATCCGTAGCCTAAGGATTTTCGTTCCGTTATGGCATCATCTGATGGAAGAAACTCTAATTTCCGATTTAATTTTTTTGCGCTTTCCATTGAATTAATAAGCCGTCGATACTCTTCCATTCTGGGTAAGGCATCACGATGCGCAATACTAATAGCTTGAGTCTGACGATAATTATTTTTCAACACTAATTGCGCAACTTCCTCCGTCATATCTAAGAGTAAATTATTACGCTGCTTCTCTGTTAAATCACCATTGACTAAAATTTCATTTAATAGAATTTTGATATTTACTTCGTGATCAGAACAATCCACACCCGCAGCGTTGTCGATAAAATCTGTATTTAACTTACCACCCTTCAAGGAATACTCAATACGAGAAAGCTGCGTCATACCCAGGTTGCCACCCTCACCCACAACCTTCACATTTAATTCGCGCCCCGTGATACGAAGCACATCATTGGCTTTATCACCCACATCAGCATGCGTTTCGGAACTGGCCATAACATAAGTGCCAATACCACCTATCCACAACAAATCTGCTTGCGCCTTAAGAATAGCGTTTATTAATTGATTAGGGGGCATGTGCTTTTCTGTTGACCCTAAAAGAGCCTGCATTTGTGAAGACAGTTTGATAGATTTTTCATTCCTGGAAAATATACCGCCACCCTCGGAAATCAACTTTTTATTGTAGTCATCCCAAGTTGAACGAGGTAAATCGAATAAACGCTGGCGCTCATCAAAGCTAATAGCTGGGTCGGGATCAGGGTCAAAGAATATGTGCATATGGTTAAATGCTGCAATCAATTTTATACAGGGAGACAACAACATCCCATTACCAAAGACATCACCCGCCATATCGCCTATACCAATGACAGTAAATGGTGTCGTTTGGATATCGTGCCCGATCTCTCTAAAATGACGCTGCACACCAACCCAAGCACCTTTTGCTGTGATACCCATTTTCTTATGGTCGTAGCCTTGACTGCCACCTGAAGCAAATGCATCACCCAACCAGTGGCCTTTCTCAAGTGATATTTCGTTAGCAATATCTGAAAAAGTAGCCGTCCCTTTATCCGCTGCAACGACCAGATAAAAATCATCATCATCGTGACAAACAACATTAGTCGGTTTAACGATTTTCCCATCAACCAGATTATCGGTCACACTCAATAAACCACGTATAAAAATTTGATAACAGGCAACCCCCTCTTTCATAAATGCATCACGCTCTTCTGGCAAACGTTTTGCCACAAAACCACCTTTAGCACCAACGGGAACAATCACTGCATTTTTTACTTGTTGCGCTTTAACTAAGCCTAAAACCTCTGTTCTATAATCTTCATATCGATCCGACCACCTTAAACCGCCTCTAGCGACTTTTCCGCCTCTTAGATGGACACCTTCAATACGTGGCGAATAGATGAATATTTCAAACATGGGAACCGGCATGGGTACATTCGGGATTAACCGTGGATGAAATTTAAAAGCAATATCGTAGCGATATTCACCTTGATCATTTTCTTGATAAAAATTGGTTCGCATGGTGGCTTTAATGAGATCCAAATAAAGACGTAATATTTTATCCTCAGATAAATTATGAACGCCATCTAAAGCAGCCATAAATTCTGCTTCTAGCATCTCGCAATCATTACATCCTGATAGTTCAGGATTGAACCTTGACTCAAACAATTTAATTAAAATGCTTGTTATCTGCGTATTAGAAACAACAGTATTAGCAACAAAACGTTGTGAATTGCTCACACGAATTTGCCGCATATAGCGTGCATAAGTTCTAAGCATGGCGATTTGCCGCCAATTCATATAAGCAGATATGATCAATCTATTGAATGAATCATTTTCAGCATTGCCTTCCCAAACTTTTAAGAATAATGACTCGAAGTTTGTACGTATTTTATTGATATCAATGATTTGATGAGAATTATCCGTTAAGGTGAAGTCATGTATCCAAACAGTTCTTCTTTCCCTGTCGACACACTCATAAGGATGCTCACCAATTACCCTGAACCCCATATTCTCGAATATCGGCATCACATCAGAAAGCGGAATAGGCTGTTCTGCGTGAAATAACTTGAAGTGAATCAACTCTTCCGCCTCATCAAGAGCTCTATAAAAACTCATCCCTAAATGCTGGCCTTTAGAAACTTTCTCTATATGATCAATATCTATCGATGCACGTCTTGGAGAAAACTCTTCGCGATAACTTGAAGAAAAAGCACTCCTGTATTTATTCACATATACGCTAGCTAACTCTTCTCCATAACTTTCAAATAATGAGGTTTCCAGGTCATCTTCCCAAGACTGGGTAACAGCAATTATTTTTTCTTCAAGCTCTTTAATGTTGAAGCTCTGCTTTTCCTGTGGATCTAATTTGATGGTTATTTGGGTTCTTGCAAGCACAGATTCAGAAATAAAAGTATTAAACTCCACATCGAGCCCATGAAAATGATCCATCAAGATCGTTTGAATTTTCATACGAATGGCGGTGCTATAGATTTCTCGGGGGACATAGACTAAACAAGTCACGAAGCGACCAAATGAATCTTCACGCATGAATAATCGAGATTGACGTCTTTCCTGAACGTACAATGTGCCCATTAAATTTTCAAACAACATGCTTTTATCTATTTGAAACAGCTCATCTCTAGGATAAACGTTTAGAAGCTGGACCAGTTCTTTACCACGATAATCATTAACATTAAGTTCTGACCTTTCAATAACATATTCAGATTTACGACGTAAAATAGGAATATCATTCGGACTTTGTGTATAGGCGCTCGCGGTATACAAACCGTAAAAACAATGCTCACCAATAATTTCACCTTTTTCATTCAGTCTTTTAATGGCGATAAAGTCAGGATAAGCAGGGCGATGCACTGTCGAACGAGATGGCGCTTTGGCAAAAGTAATCAGTTGAGCGTTTAGAATAGTTTTTCTAATCTTTGTTGTCAGTTTTTTGAAATCAATGGTTTCAAATTGTTCAGGATGGAACTTTAAAATACCCAGTTCACTGCCTTTAACTGGCAACATTCTGTGAGCTTGCTTGGTTTCTTTAATTTCAGTATCAACAAAACCTAAAAAGGCAAAATGATCCCTTTCTAGCCATTCCAGAAACTCGATAACCTCATCAACCTCAGACACGTGAAAATTAGTTGCTTTAAGCGCTTTTAAATTTTCAATATCTTTTCGAATAAGCTGCGTTTTTTCTTGCATTAATGGGTAGTCAGTGACAGTTACAGCGACATCATTTAGGACGGATGCAATACAGTGCGCCAAAGAATCCTTGGCGGCTTCGTCTGTATGACGATCTATCTCGATAAAAACCAATCCCTCACCCGTTGAAGCATCAGTCGATTTATATTTTTTAGCATTGAATGCACTGAATTTACCATTTTTATCACGATCTATATGAAAACTCGCGTATTGAATGGTATGTGTTTTGACTTCTCTAGCGGCTAATGTCATGCGCATTGAATCAACGATAAACGGCATATTGTTTTGCATCACCATGAGTATAGTATGAGATGATTGCCAACCATGCTCTTCTAAATTAGGATCAAACACCGACACTTTTGCAATCTTACCATCGTAATGTTGAATAAATTTTCTTGCCGAAACCAGAAGCCCCAAGATATCTGACACTCTTCGTCCTTCAAATTCTCCTACGAAAGAACTCAAGAAAAACTCATCAGCAAAGGCAATTAGATCTTTGGCTTCTGCTGAAGGAAGTTTTTCTTTAATAGCGACATTAATAGATTCTAAAAATTGTGATTTGCTACGTGTATCCACTACTTTCATATTATTTCTCAAATTAAATTGGCAGGCAGTTATTCTTATAAATATATTAAATGCTAGCTTGAAATTACCGAAACTAAAGTTTCCTTACATTTTGATAAATTAAGAATAGTTCATCGTACGGAAATTGCTTCTTTAGTCTGAATCTATTAGTTTTATCGACCCAGTATTTGACATTATTCGAGAAGGTTTAGGCAATGGATTCTAGTAAGGCATTTAATGATCTCAAACAATCTTTAAGTCAAACAATCATCGGTCAGACTCAGCTGGTTGATCGTTTATTGATTGCACTATTGGCCGATGGTCATCTTTTAGTTGAAGGCGCTCCGGGTCTTGCGAAAACGAAAGCGATTAAAGAATTATCCGATCGTATCGAAGGTAATTTCCAACGTATTCAATTTACCCCAGATTTATTACCTTCAGATGTCACGGGTACTGAAATTTATCGTGTAGAAGACGGGCAATTTCAATTTCAAAAAGGCCCGATCTTTCATAACCTGATTTTAGCCGATGAAATAAACAGAGCGCCTGCAAAAGTTCAGTCTGCGCTTTTAGAGGCCATGGGAGAAAGACAAGTCAGTGTTGGCAAAGAAACCTTTAAGCTAGATGAATTATTTTTAGTCATGGCAACCCAAAACCCGATTGAGCAAGAAGGCACCTACCCTTTACCCGAAGCGCAACTTGATCGCTTCCTCATGCATGTGAAAATTGATTATCCGAATACTGACTCAGAACTAGCCATCCTAAAACTCGCTAGAAGAGAACAACAGGCCCAAGCAGATCATCAAAAACAAAGCATATCTAAAATTTCTCAGTTAGATATCTTTAATGCCAGAAAAGAAGTGATCGACATTCATATGAGTGAAGCGGTTGAGGAATACATTGTGCAACTCACTATGGCAACTCGCCAGCCCAAAAAATATGGTGATGACTTAGCACGCTGGATTGATTATGGCGCCAGCCCTCGCGCCACAATCGCACTAGATAGATGTTCGCGCGCGCACGCCTGGTTAAATGGCAAAGATTATGTCAGCCCGGATGATGTGCGCGCGGTACTCCACGATGTTTATAGGCATCGGGTACTAATTAGCTTTGAAGCCGAGGCTGAAGGTATTGCCTCTGACCAAGTGATTAACGAATTAATACATCGCGTTCCTGTTGCTTAATTTTCATCACGTTTGAGATTACTAGTCTAATATGTTGAAGCAATTAAATCCGTTTTCCAGCACAGCAACCTTAAGGTCTTCCGAGGATGGCAAGATTTACTCTAGCCTCAAACAACTCATGGGCCTGCGCTGGACAGTTCAAGCTATCAAGTTACCCAAAACTAAAAAGATTTCACGCCCGCAAACTGGCTCTCATTTATCTAAATTTCGAGGTCGTGGCATGGAGTTTTCTGAGGTACGCGTTTATCAGCCAGGTGATGATGTCAGAAGTATTGATTGGCGGGTTACCGCAAGAAGACAAACGCCTCATACCAAGTTGTTTAATGAAGAACGTGAACGCCCTCTTCTTATTTTATGTGACCAAAGCCAGTCCCAGTTTTTTGGCAGCCAACATAGTTTTAAGTCAGTAAGAGCCGCTGAGGCGGCCGCATTATTTGCCTGGACAGCACTTAAGCATAACGACAGAGTCGGTGGCATCGTTTTTTCTGATCACGGGCATCATGAAATAAAACCCGCGCGTAACCGCAAAAATGTCATGCGTTTTCTCAACTTAATTAACGATTTTAATCATGCTTTATCCATCGACATGCCTTCTCCCGATACCAGTTTCAAGATCGATGATGCTTTAACTGAGTGTATTCGTTTATCTAAGCCGGGCACACTTATCGTTATTATTAGTGATTTTTCCAAGCTCAGTCAGCAAAGCGATAAACTGCTTTCAAAACTAGCTAAACATAGCGAACTACTTATGGTGCATACCTTTGATCCGCTCGAATATGAATTACCTACCAACGGTATATTCCCAGTGTCTGACGGCAATGAGACCCTAGTCATTGACGCAAGTAAAAAAACACTAAAACGAGACTTCGATAAGCTCATTCAGCAAAGACAATATGAACTAAAAAGAATCAGCACAAGATTAAATGCGCCTTTAATAGAATTAAGTACAGAGTTTCCTGCAATAAGCTCAATTCAAAGCCTTTTGTTTTCCTTGCAACGCTAGCGTATTAAATAGAGGTTGGAATTTTGGATCCCAGTACATTACTTTCTCAATTAAGAGACATTCATGCACCAGACCCCATTTCAATTTGGCCACTTGCCATTGGATGGTGGCTACTGATTATTTTAACAACCGTTGTTTTTGCAAGTTTGTGTTATTTCATAGCAAAAAAACGCGCAAAAACCACATGGAAACGACAAGCATACAAAACGTTTAATGAACTAAGTGCAGCATATTTAAAAGAACCTTCAGACGAGCACTTATTACAGTTAAGCCGCTTACTCAAACAAGCATTTTCAAGCGCTAAAAATAATCGAGATTATTTACACCTATGTGAGTCAGACTGGGAAGATGCTTTGAAATCTGTCAGACAAAAAGATAAGAGCATACTTCACGAGCAAGAGATTCATATTTTAAGTAAAGATATCTACGCTCGAGCAACAGGCAAGCTTGATGATGCAGCTCTGAAACGAATTTCACTTTGGATTAAGCATTTAGGATAATCATGGACAATTTTATCGATCTTATTCCTTTTACATTTATGTGGCCTTTAGCCTTTCTTGTACTGCCTTTACCTTGGCTAATCAAGCAAAAAGCATCAAATATTGAAGTGTCGGTCAACGCCCCTAAATTACCTTTATTCTATACATTCAAATCCTTAGGTATTCAAACGGGCAGTTTTCAAGAAAAAAATCACACATGGAAGTCTGTGCTTTTAGTGATTTGTTGGGTCTTGCTGGTTACCGCACTTTCCCGCCCAACCTACTACGGCTCAGCGATAGAAATCCCCTTAAATGGTCGTGATTTAATGTTAGCCATAGATATTTCACCGAGTATGGAAGAGCAGGATTTAACCCTCAACAGGCAAAATGTAACACGCTTAGAGGTTGTCAAAGATGTTGTCTCTTCATTTATCGAACAGCGTAAAGGTGACAGGGTAGGTTTAATTTTGTTTGGCTCTCAACCATATATTCAATCTCCGCTGACTTTTGACACGACCACAGTACATACCCTGCTTGATGAAGCTTATTTAGGTATGGCTGGTCGTGCTACCGCCATTGGTGACGCTATTGCATTAGGTGTGAAGCGCTTAAGAAATCGACCTGAAAATAGCCGTGTACTCATCTTAATGAGTGATGGGGCCAATACAGCGGGTGAAATTCCACCAGAAAAAGCGGCACAGCTTGCTGCTCAAGAAAACATCAAAATATATACCATTGGTATTGGTGCCGATGAAATGCTGAAACGTTCATTATTTATGACACAACGCATCAACCCTTCAGCTGACTTGGATGAAAATATGCTCACAGAAATAGCGATTACAACCCAAGGCCAATACTTCAGAGCCAGAGATACTGAGTCTTTACAAGATATATATGCACAAATTAATCAACTAGAGCCCATAGAGCTGGACAGTAAAACATATCGACCGAGCAAAGCTTTATATTTTTGGTTTTTGGCCTGCGCGACTCTGATCTACCTAGCACTGTTTTTGCACAAGGTGTTCCAAAAATATTCACCGCTTCCAAGCTTAGCTAACAGTTTAAGTCACAAGAACAGCGAGATTAAATAAACATGTTAGACGCCTTCAATCAGTTTCACTTTATAAGACCACTTTGGATAATTGGACTATTCATCATCCCGTTTATCTGGATATTTTCTCGTAAAACCAGCCTTATGAATAATGACTGGAGTAAAGTTATTCAGCCAGAATTATTGCGCCATTTAACACCAAAACAAACGTCCCACAATAACAGCCAACCCACGATTATTATTTGTTTATTGCTAAGTTTGATTTTTATCTCTTTAGCGGGCCCCAGTTGGAAACAAAAACCGGCACCGGTCATACAAACGGGTGACGATTTAGTCATTATCCTGGATCTTTCATTATCCATTTTGGCTACCGATGTCACACCAAACAGATTAACTAAAGCCAAACAAAAACTTCAAGATTTACTTAGTTATAGAAAAGAAGGGAATACCGCATTGATTGCCTTTTCGGGAGATGCGCATGTCGTCACGCCACTCACAGATGATATTCAAACCATTCTTGCAAATATGAAAGCGCTTGACCCCTTTATTATGCCGGTGATTGGTAGTAGACCGGATAAAGCCGTGCAACTTGCTCTGGATTTATTTTCGCAAGCAAACAGTCAGACCCCTCGTATCGTGATGATTACCGATGGTGTTGAGCAAGACCAAAGCAAAGCTATCCTCAATGATTTAAATGATTATCCTACCCGCATGACCTTATCAATTTTAGCCATTGGTACCAGTGAAGGCGGCCCTATCGCTATTCCAGGACAAGGCTATTTAAAAGATAAAGGTCAAGTCATCTTACCTAAAACAGACTTTAATGCTTTAGAAAATTTAGCCACCAGTACCGGCGGAATTTCACGCACCATTACCTTGGATGACAGCGATTTAAAAAGCATAAATCTAAGTGCCTCAAGCAAGCCAATAAATTCTTCTAACGATGATTCTGAGGACAAACAGCGTTTTTTTGATTCCTGGGAAGATATGGGCTTCCTGCTTTTATTGCTTATTCTTCCACTTGCTCTTTTTGCACACAGACGAAATATTCTCATAGCGCTCTTGGTTTGTGTGATCTATCCATCCGAAAAAAGCTATGCACTAGAGTGGCAGGACTTATGGCAAACAAAAGATCAGCAGGCTGAAAAAATACTTAAACAAGGCGATGCTGAAAAAGCAGCAGAAGTTTTTGAATCAAGCAAACATAAAGCGTATTCCTATTATAAGTCTGGTCAATACGAGCAAGCTGAAACTCTCTATGAGAATGAGAATAAGCATGAGACTGACATCAATAGCCTTTATAACCAAGCAAACTCACTTGCAATGCAACAAAAATACGCTGAAGCAATCGAAAAATATGATCAGGCTTTAAGCCTAGAGCCAAAGCATGAAGATAGTATTCACAATAAAGCGATTGTAGAAAAACTCCTTGAGCAACAAGAAAGTCAGGATCAACAACAGAACCAGGATCAGCAACAGAATCAGGATCAGCAACAGAACCAGGATCAACAACAGAATCAGGATCAGCAACAGAATCAGGATCAACAGCAGAATCAGGATCAACAGCAGAATCAGGATCAACAACAGAATCAGGATCAGCAACAGAATCAGGATCAGCAACAGAATCAGGATCAACAGCAGAGTGAAGAAGAGCAAAAGAAGCTAGAAGAACAAAGCGCTCTGGAACAAGAAAATAAACAACAAATAGAAGAACAAGCCTTGGAACAAGCACAAGCAAGAGAGGCCTTGAGTGATGAAGAAAAACAATCATATGAACAATGGATGCGCAGAGTGCCCGACGATCCCGGCGCGCTATTGAGAAGAAAATTCGAACAACAAGCGCAAGAAAGAGCCAGAAATCAAAATAATGCAAGGCAAGAAGGTGACCCAATATGGTAAAAATTACGGCGATACGGCTGATACTGCTTACACTATTGAGCATGCTTAGCTTATCTATTTTTGCTGAAACACAGCTAAATGCAAGCGTCGATAGAAGCTCAATATATGAAATGGATACCTTAAACCTGACGATTCAAGGTCAGGTTGATATTGATTTCAGTTTTGGCGGCTTAATGAACTTTGGACTAGGTCAAAGTGAAGCTCCTGAGATAAATGGTCTCGATAAAGATTTCGAAATTTTGGACACCCAACAAAGCTACAACATGCAATCCATCAATGGTGAAAGCAAAGCACAAGTACTTTGGAGATATACTCTCGCCCCTAAAAAAACTGGCGTATTAGAAATACCCGTCGCCAAGTATAAAGACGCAGAAACCAAAGCAATTCAAGTCACTGTTCTTGAAGGTAAAGCACCTCGAAATGCATCAGAGCCTCCCGCTATTTTTCTCGAAGTTGAAACGGATAAGCAAACAGCTTACGTGCAAGAACAAATCATCTACACACTTAGACTTTATACACAGGGTTTAATTAATGGTGAACTGAGCGATCCTGCATCTACCGATGCCATCATAGAACCCTTTGGAGAACAAAAAAAATATTATCGCATGGCATTTAATCAACGCTACGAAGTAGTTGAACGCCAATACCTTATCTTTCCTCAAAGAAGCGGCACCTTAACAATTGGTGGACAAAGCTTTCAAGGCGTTTCCTTAAAACAGGGGCGACGTACACGCATAAAGGATATGTCTGATTCAATCGAATTATCCATAAAGCCACCAGCAAGTTCTTTCTCAGGTAAAAATTGGTTACCTGCTACCAGTCTATTTTTAAATGAAAAATGGCAAGGAGATATCGAAAATTTAAAAGTGGGCGACTCCATTACGCGTAAAATTGAACTCACTGCATTAGGGCTATTGGGGTCTGCTCTTCCACCAATAAAGATGGATAAAAATCCTTTATACAAACTTTATATCGATAAACCACTTACAGAATCTGTTCAACACGAAGCTGGCGCGCAAGCAAAACGCACCGATTCCTTCGCAATTGTTGCTATCAAGGATGGCGAAGTTTCCTTAGATGAAATCCGTATTCCATGGTGGGATACAGTGAATGATGTTGAACGTGTAGCCATTATTCCAGCACGTACAATTTCGATTGCGGTAAATCCTCAGCTCCCCAATCAAACTGCAACACCCATACAGCAAGCTAAGAATTTACAGGAAAATAGTCAGACTAATCAGCAAAACGAGCCGATTAAAGGCGATGAAAATAAAACTTCTGAGACAGCAACACCTAGCCAAGATAGTGAAACAGGAAACCATGTTTGGCAGACTGTTGCAGGTGTTATTTTAATTTTGTGGGTTTTAACTATTGCGTATTTCTATAAGCAACTCTCAGTGCTTAAAGCCAAATTGACCGCAATTCCACTTCCAAAGCAGCCTGGTGAAACGAGTGAAAAAGAGAAATTTAATGCCGCATTAACGGCTATTAAAAATAATGATAAGCGTATGACAGCAAATATTCTTAGTTGGCTAAACAGCTTTCAAGAATCAGCAGGCTCAACGAATAAGCTAATTAGTTTACAGGATATCAAACTACTCGCGCCGGCTATATACGAGCTTTTATCTGCTTATGAAGAATCTTCATACTCAAAGAATAGTAAGTCTGCTTTTGATAAAGACAAATTAATAATTTGCCTTAAAGAGTTTAGAGAGATTAAGCTGAGCGATAAGCAGGCTACATCCACTAAATCTTCAATATTAAAAGCACGCACATTAGAACCCTTCTATCGATAGTGCTGAATAAGCCAAAGCCAGACTTCATAAAGAGGCTGTTAGCCTCTTTATGAAGTCTGTCACATAAATAGTCGTATTAATCACCTGACCAAGCAGGGAAATATCCCTTTAATATTTCACGACGATTCCGGCAATGAAATTAGCAACCTGCCAGATGACACTGAATTTTACCAAGGTAATTTTATTATTGATGACATCATGCCTTATTGTGGTGGTATCGCCGTAACCCATTTTGTAGAAGGACAATTAGTATATCAATCAGCTACGGGTGAAAAGTTTGCTACGCCTCCCTTAAGTTTTAAGTTCCCTAGCTCTTTAGCTTTTGGCAAAGGAAATGACTATGCAGGAGATGAATTATTCGTCACTGAAAAAGGCGTATTAAGAGAAATGGCTACAAATTATGGAAATCAATTGACTAAAGTAGATATGGATTTTGATTTGGGAAATCCAAATACTTGCCAAGCTATTAATGAGTTAAATTAACAATTTAAGCTTCTACTTCATGCAACAGATAAGGAAGTAGAAGCTTTATCTTTTCTTGATTACTTGGCTTTACACTCAAGCCAACAATTCTTTCAGGCAGCGATTGAGGTAATAAATCATTTAAACGTTTAATTTCGAAATCAGGATCTTGATAGTTATCTGGCAGAGGAGCAAAACACAGACCTAAACCAGCACGAACAAGTGCGTGAGCCCACTCTTCTGTTTCAACTTCAGCAACATTATTAAATTCAATCTTCAAGTTATGGCACATTTGCTCAAATAAAGCTTTATTTTCACAATGGATACGCGTTATCAAAGGTTGAGCCTGTAAGTCTGACAAATTAATATCTGATTTAAATGCCAAATGATTCGTTTTAGGTATTAATAAAGCATAGTGCTCTTTCATAAGCGGAAAAAACCAATCCATTGACTGTACATTGTTTTGAGAAGTTAAGTGCATATCAAACATTTGATCTTGTTTAGAATACGGACTTATTAATGAAAGTGTCACAGAATTAGAATGCTTTTGAATATCGTGTATAAAACCTTCTAATATGGATACCCTAATATTCTGATCAACATTTAATTTCAAAATTTCTTTCGAATGTGAGTTCGAGAATTCATTTTTCATAGACTGGGCATGCGCCAATAAATCTTTGGCCATTACATACATTTTTAAGCCGTCTGGTGTTGCAGAACTACCCTTACGGTGTCTGTCAAAAAGCTTACAAGAAAACTCTTCCTCTAGTTTTGCGATGGCTAATGTAATAGAAGGCTGAGCCACATAACATTGAACAGCAGCAGCACTTATGCTGCCTGTCTCAACAGTTTTTACAAAATATCGCAACACCCTTAAGTCCATCTACTTAACCCAGCCATATTAGTTTGAGAAATCGGGAAATACAGGCAAAGTTTTAACAACTAATTCATCATGCGCTGGTACGATGACGATATCAGACTTGGATAAACTCAGCTTGTGAATTTGATCAATAAGCGTGTTATTTTGCTCAAAGTCAGTATCAACTCCGACTAAGCAATCAACAAAGTTTGGTCTTGGCTTATTATTGACAACCCCTAATTGTGACCAGGTTGTGTCACCAATAAAAAAATATCGTTTGCCTGACGGCAAATTCAAAAACATACCAAGCTGACCGTGTGTATGACCAGTCAAATCGACAAGTACAACTGATCCGTCACTGAACACATCGAAACTTTTTTGAAAACCCTCATATAGTGAGTTATTTAATTTGAGATAATTCCAAGTTAAATCTTCATCATCGTACTGAGAAATCACAAAAGCAGGTGGTTCGCCATCTATAGCTTCTTCATGACTAATTTCCTGCAGCCAAACAGGCACTTCTTTAAAATCTTCTAGGCCACTAGCATGATCCCAGTGCATATGACTCGGAATCACGGCAAACAACTTCGTAAAATCATAATTTGATTGTTCAAGCTGATCTCTTGCTGCCTGAATATTTTCTATTTTGAATAACTGCCGTTCAAAGAAGTTAAAGACCGACATTTGATCTTTATATTCGCGCCCTATTCCACTATCAAACAAAAAATCACCTTTGGGGTGACTCACTAACACGGCTGTATGGACTAATTTGCGTTTTGTAAACCACGAACCGCCTTCTACCACCATGGCCTCTAAAGAACCACTCGACTCTGCTGTCACCAGAACGGAAAAGCTTAAATGATTATTTGGAGCCGCTTCATTTGCATAAGTAAACGCTGAAACGAAAACAAATATGAAAGAAATGAACCTCTTTTTGAAATAAGTACATTGCATAATTTGATCCCTGTTTACCATTATTGAATTCCCTGAGCGTAATGCAGAATATTATATAGATAAAATATAATTTAATGATGACCAAGATATAATTTAATTATGGCTAATTAGAGAGTCTCTATAAGCACCTGGTGTAAATCCTGTCCATTTTTTAAATGCTCGATTAAATGCAGCTGCTTCAGAGAAACCAAGTTTTTCGGCTATTGAGAGTAGTGATAAGGTATTGTTTTCTAGTAACGTCAGTGCTTGTTCACGACGTATACTGTCTTTAATTTCCTGAAAGCTATTGCCTTCTTCTTTCAGTCTGCGTCTTATTGTATGGGTTGTCATATTCAGTTCTGACGCGACATCGTCAAAACTCATATTATCTAACTCTACAACCATCCCCTTACGATGTATGAATAGGCGTTTTATCTGTGCACTGGTACTTTCATCGGATCGGTATTGCGTCAACAGTGACTCGGGAGCGTTATGAAGGAACGCGGTTAATGATTCGCTATCTTGAGTTATGGGTAAGGATAAGAATTTTTTGCTGAATATGACGCGATTTTGCTGCTGTGAAAACTTGTGCCTGCATGGAAACATCAAATCGAACTCATCACTGTATTCTGGTTCTTCAAAACTAAACTCAATACGCTCTAGCAAGATTGATCGTTGTACTAACCAACAAGAAAGCCTTATCCAAATAACAAATATTGAAGTAATGAAGAAAATACTGTCTAAGTCGTGAGGGTTGGAATAATGAACCGTTAAACGAGCTTCATCGCCAGTTTCATCGAGTTCTATCCTTAAATCTTCATTGAGTAATTGTAGAAATCGAGCGCTTCGTAGAAGTGCACGACGTAAATTTCCTGCAGTGATAATGGCATGACACATCATACTGAACATGCCGATTTTTAAAGGACGCTGCAAAAAACCGCTAGCCTCATCCTCCATCTCATGCCATAAGCGCCTTAGCAATGGCCCAAGATCATCTAAATCCACTCGCATATTACTTAAGTCGATATCGCCGTCTAAAGCAGCATTGATATCAAATAAGTCTAGATTTTCAAATAATCTTTTGAAGTCTATTTTCTGACGTTTAGCGCCAGAAAATAATGATAAGAGAAGAGCGCTGGAAATAGATGTATGTTGAATCATTAGCTCTGAGAGGGCGTAGTCAGAATCGTCAATAAATCATGGACATGTAAAGCAGCGTCACGCCCTAAACCTGTTAGATACCCACCATCTTGTTGTGAGATTAGGCCTTTATCAAACAACCTGTCTGTTGCTGCGATAACATCCTTATCTGCATCGTGATGGACTTTAATGCCTTGCTGAGTCGTTGATAAATCGAACATAGCTAAGACACGCATTTCGCTTAATAGCTGAGTAGATATTGGCATAAAATAAACCTTTATTGTTATTGGTAATTAGTTATAGAGGGAGAAAAACTGAGATCAAAGAAGGACACAGTAATTATCAAATTATAGGCTGACTATACTGAAATATTTCTGCTTTCAAAAGCACAATTTGAATGAATATTTAGACAAAGTATATTTCTTGATAAACGATTGTTATCTGTGAAAATTACAAGCCTAATGAACCCAATAAATCATCAACTTCATCTTGCTTTGTTCCTGATAGCTGACCCGGTTTAAGGTTTTGATTATGCCTAGATTCGGCATCAAATAATTCATTTAAAGACATCATGGTTAACATGAATTTCTGATCAGTAATTTGATCCACTGAATATAGGTTCATACTTTCAACCAATGCTGAACCGATAGCATCTTTTACCTGGTCTATTTGTTTCTCTGTTAAGCCATCAGTATCTTCAAGGACTCGCTTCTCGATATTTTCCATAATATCCATTTGTTTTTCTTTCATTTCCTGGTAAGTGTGATTAACGTGACTTAACTCGGAACTACAAGAAAGAACAACTTTTTTGATTTGAGCCGTTCGAGACTCAACACGCGCTTCAAGATTTTGATTCAGATCCATGATTTCTTTTTCATCTCGCTTGCGGCGGGTAATATCACGAATCATCACAGTAAAAATTATTGCATCATCATGAAGAACTTTGTTTGTAACTAAGGAAAGCCATACTTCCTTTTGGTCAACCATAGTCTGTATTTCAAACTGGCCATTATCTTGAGTATGAGATGCCAAAAATTCTAGATATTCTTCGCCTTTCTGGCAATCACCATCATCTAACATTAATTCAAGCCCCCCTCGAGGCTGAACAATTTCAAATTCACTTTGCGGATAAAACCCTAATTCTGGAATAATCTCATCTAAGGTTAAACCTTCAATTTCACCTTCTTGTTTTTTAAGAATTTCACGACAAGCAGGTGTAACTGTTTTAATTTTTCCATTTTTATTGGTGCTTAAAAAAACAAAATCAGAGGAAACCAACAGAATATCTATCAGATCATTTTTTAGCATGTTTTATTTTTCTGAATAATAAGTAAAAAAACGATGGGTATTAAGATAAACATAGCAGGATAAATATGTTTTTCCATGTGAGAAAAAATTTATGGGTAAGCTTGGAAATAGTAGGTCTATATTCTACTAATAGTACCTAATGAGATAAATAAGAAAAATATGTTTTTAATTGGGCTTCTGAAAGTGATTTTAAATAACGGATATTTTTATCCGGAATGCCATCAGGATCAGGATGATGATCCAAAGCAGAAGACAGACTTTCCTCTCTGAGTAGATGTAATATTGGATAAGGTGCTCGATTAGTATAATTTTCAACATCATCCGTTTCAGTTCCCGCAAACTGATATGCAGGATGGAAACTGGCTATCTGAAACATGCCTTCAAAACCTTCCAAGCCCAAAACATTATTCAAAACAAATAATAAACTATTGAAATCGTGAAAATCAGGATAGGCTTTTGGTAAAACAATTAATGTCGTTTCGATTTCACTAGCTTCTGTTTCTTCCAGCCTGATAAGTTCTGTTAAGACAAGTTCAAGAATCGCGTCTTCTTCTGTGATTTCATCACAAATAATTCTTACCTGATTTGATTCAAATGGTTTTCTTGCAAAAGGACAAAAATTCAAGCCGATAACGATTTTTTTTAACCAATCGATGACATTCTCGTGATAACTTTCATGCAAACTGTTCATCGAATCGACCTTAGAAACGCTGATTAATTTATTGTTTAATCGTGATATTTATGAGAGAAGCCATAACATTTTTTGGCGTGTCGGTTTTTCGATAATACCCTTTTCGGTGACAATCACATCAATCAAACAAGCAGGTGTTATATCAAATACAGGATTAATTGCCTCTATACCTTTAGGTGCAATAGCATGTTCCTTATATTCTGTCAGCTCAGTGGCATCGCGCATTTCAATTTCTATAGAATCACCCGACTCTATCGTTAGATCTACGGTACTGCTTGGTGCAACAACCATGACTTTCACATTATGGTACTTTGCCGTGATGGCTAATTGAAAGGTACCAATTTTATTTGCAAGGTCACCATTCGCTGCAATTCGATCCGCGCCGACAACAACCCATTTAATATTTCGATTAGACATGAGCCATGCAGCGGCAGAATCGGTATTTATACACACAGGTATATCTTCATATTGAAGCTCCCAAGCTGTAAGCCTTGAACCTTGAAGCCATGGACGAGTTTCATCTGCATACACTTTATCTATCATACCTCTTTGCCAAGCCAGTCTTGCGACACCCAATGCTGTTCCATAACCGCCAGTCGCCAAGCTGCCTGCATTACAGTGAGTCATCATTGAAAAGGTTTTTGATGAAACTTTTTTCATATGATCACAGGCAAGTTCAGCCATGTGTTGATTATTTAAAATATCTTCTTTATGAATCGACTCTGCAAGCGTCAGTAAATAATACGGCAAGTCTAATGCTGGCACGTCTAGATCGTTGACAATTTCTAAAGCTTTATTGACTGCCCAAGCCAAATTCACAGCTGTGGGTCGGGATTTTTTTAACCGATCAAAATCCTTTATCATACGCGGCTGAATCAGATGCCGATCACTTTGATCTAAGGCTAAGTGACTTTTAACACACAAAACGGCTGCATAAGCCGCTGTAATACCTATCGCAGGCGCACCACGGACAGTCATATTCTTGATCGCTTCAATCGCATCATCTAGGGTTTGGCAGATAACATATACTTCTTCAATTGGAAGTTTTCGCTGATCCAACAATACCAATTGATCACTGTGCCATTCAACCGCATGCACGTGACGTCTATTATTCATCGCCTAACACCTCTACCAGCCCTTTTAATATATTTTCTTTATGTGTATTGAGACACAAGGTAGCTCAAGGAGTTCTTGAGCCTTAAAACACACTAAAATAGTACTCCCCTAATACATCTTCTGCAGTCAGACTGGTATTTACTCTAAACGCAAGCATCAGCAACAAGATAAAGGAAAACAGTTTTTTCATTCTAATTTCCAAGAAATTTAAGCTAGGTAGTGTAAAATAAAATGCCTTTCAACACTAAATTTAAAATGCCAAATGAATCATAAAAAGAATGTTCTAACGATAGCGGGCTCAGATTCTTCAGGTGGCGCTGGAATTCAAGCAGATATAAAAACCTTTGAAGCATTAAATACTTACAGTGCAACTGTCATCACCAGCGTGACAGCTCAAAATACACTCGGAGTTCAACATGTATTCGATCTTCCTGATGATATCATTGCTCATCAATTGGATTCAGTTTTCTCAGATATAACATTTTCTGCTGTAAAAATTGGCATGCTCAAAAAACAATCCTATATTGAAATCGTTGCCAAAAAACTAAGAGCATACGCTCCGTTAATAACCGTTCTTGATCCGGTCATGGTTTCATCCAGCGGACACAGGCTTTTGGATGAAAATGCTGTCTTATCAATGACCCAAGAACTTTTTCCCTTAGTGACTATCGTCACACCCAATATCCCTGAGGCAGCGGCATTATTAAATAAACAGCCAGCATGGATTGAAGCTAATTTAAAAGAAGCGTGTAAGGCGTTAATCGAGACGTTTTCACTCAATGCCGTATTACTAAAAGGCGGTCATTTAAAGGGTAGTACTTGTGAAGATACCTTGGCTTTAATCACTCAAAATAATCATGCAAACTCTAGCAGCGCAAAAAAGATTAAATATATAACTTATCCATATCAAAAAATTGTTAGTAGTAACACTCATGGAACTGGCTGCACCCTGGCCTCTGCCATTGCTGCGTATATGGTACAAAATATCACTCTGGAAGTAGCGGTTAAAAATGCCGGAACCTTCCTGCAAAGCACACTTAACGCAGCGCACTTGCAGAAGGTTGGTAGTGGAACAGGCCCACTGAATCATCACGCAGTAAGTTCCAAGTAAACAAAATATAAATACTGTGAACAAACCATGAAAACAATTTTACATTCGAATCCCAAGTGGATTGCAGAATCCAGGTTAAACTTTATACTTGAATAAGCTCGCTTACAGCATTCTTAAACATAGCAGTACTCTGCTTATAACTCACTCTATACATGGACAGATACTTAATGTTTTACCGATTTTATATCACTCTGTTTGTTTTTTTTCTGAGTTCTTGTGCTTCAGAGAGCCTTATTCAAACTAAACAAGACATAAACTTAGCCAAGCAAGACGCAAGTGACTCTGACAAATCCCCAGAAACGCTTTTAATTGAATATGAAAATAAATTGAATGCATTTGGAGAAGATACTCTATCTTTTTATGCGCCTTTAAACATGCAACAAGCATCAGAAAATATCACTAAAGCTAAAGCACAGTTAAACAATTCGACATCATCTGCTAATAAAAGCAACCCTAAAGCTGAATTAATCTCCGCATCTCGTTATTTAGATAAAGCAGTCAGTAATAAACAAGCCGTAAAACTACATTTAAAAACGGCAGACACTCAATTTATTGAACTGCAAAATTTACAGGCCCCTATATTGTTACCGCTTAAGTTCACTAAAACTAAAGATGAATTTAGCCAACTGATCAAATTAATTGAGAATGGAAAAATCCAGGAAGCCATAAGGCAAGAACCTGACTTAATTGAAGACATGATCAAAGTTGAAATAGAAACCTTGAAAAAAAGCTTTTTTGGAAAATCTGTTGAATACATCCATCAAGCACAAGACCTTAATGCAGATGATTATGCGCCCGCCTCTTTAAAAACAGCAGAACAATTACTCCAAAGCTCACTCGCATTCATAGATAAATCTTATAGAGACAGAAATACAATTTCTGACATGTCTGAAGAAACGTTTAAAGCAGCCAAAAAACTTTATTTTATTTCAAAAGAAGCCTTTGCCATTCATACGTCTTCAAATGAAGAAGTTGAGAATAAAATAATGAGTGCATATGATTTTTTAAGAGAAATCGAAACAGGCTTAGCCATCAAGCCCATCGAAATCACAGATTATGCCGAGCAAAGCACACAGCTTCTTCAGCAAATTGTACGTAAAGAACAAGAAACCAAAGAAACGCTTGCAAGCCTCCAGGCTAAAAAAGAAGTTCTTAAAACAGTTGTTGAGCCTATATCCATCCCGAAAGACACAATACCAAAAGACACAATACCAAAAATAATAATGAGCAAGGAAACGAATAAAGCGGTGCTACCAGAGCTATTCATGCCAAATACTTATTCCGATATGCATGACACTGAATGATTCCCCCCCCTAAGAGCTGTTTATTTTTTACGATAAAATCTCTAAAGTGCCTTCATGCTTTCCAAATAGAAGCTAAATACAAATATCTTATTCAATTAGAAGCCTGTTATAATTTCAGCTTATTAATAAATACACATGTTCGCTTCTAACTGAAAATATCACAATTAAAGGTAAGCTTTTTTGACTACTCGATCTGAACAAAAACTAAAGACTAGAAGAGCATTATTAGATGGTGCTCTACAAATCCTAAGCCCCGAAAGAGTATTTTCAAATTTAAGCCTCCGAGAAGTCACAAGAGCCGCGGGCATAGCCCCAACCTCTTTCTATAGACATTTTGATGACATGAATGACTTGGGGCTGGCATTGGTCGAAGAAGCAGGTCTCGCCTTAAGACAGCTCTTAAGAAAAGCACGTTCCAGAATAAAGGAAAGAGGCACTGCAATTGATACATCTGTTGATACATTTATGGAATATATGATCAACAACACCAATCATTTTCGCTTATTATTAAGAGAGCACACCGGCAATTCTGAAGAATTCAGAGTCGCGATCAATCTTGAAATCCAACACTTTGTTACCGAGCTTGAAGACTATTTAGGCAAAAGAGAAAGCGCTAATAAGAATTACCCCCCTGCAGATAGAGTTACCATAAATGCCTTAGCCGAAGCGATGGTGACCATTGTTTTTCACATGGGTGGTCTTGCTTTAGATGCATCAAAGCCTCAAAGAGACGAGCTAGCATCAAAAGCAAAACTTCAGTTAAGAATGTTAGTAAAAGGTGCCAGAACAGGCAAGTAATCAACTGCCTTCAAGCCTTTTTCGGAATTTTTCCCCAGTAACAACAGACCTTCACGGGCGAACTCCCTTCAAAAAACGCTCTACTTTTTGGACATCGGAGGGAACGTCAACCGCAATTGAATGTGCAAACGTTTCAGACATTTTCAGACGGTAGCCCATATCCACAAATCTTAATAGCTCAATATCTTCAAATTGCTCGTTGAGCGTTTTGTTTTTTTGCGCAAACACCTTTAGCGCTTTCTTCGTGAAACCATAAACAGGTATTTGCTGCTTAAAGACGGATACCCGATTACTGTTGGAATACGGTATCGGCAAGCGAGACATGTACATCAACTCGTCATGTTGATTAACAATAACCTTAATGATGGTTTTGCTATTTATCTCAGTTTGGTCATCAATCACTTTATACAGGTTATACGCGAGGTACTTTTCACCATATTTCTGAAATTCAGTCACTAGCTGTGAAATAACAGATGGGTCAATGACAGGTTCATCCCCCTGAATATTTATATAAAAATCATAGTCTTTGTTCGCACCTACTTCGACCAAACGGTCTGTACCCGTTAGACACTGGTCGGAGGTCATCATTACGGGAATATTTTCAGATTGGCAATAGTCCACAATTCGTTGATCTTCAGTCGCAACAATCACATCTGTCAGCAACTCTGATTTAATGACTTGCGTATAGGTTCGCTTGATCATGGGAATACCATTGATTGGTACCAAGGGTTTTCCTTCAAAGCGGCTTGATTGATATCTTGCAGGAATGACACCTAGCACTGATAGTTTATTCATAACCTTTTGACTCTTTTCAAAATTAATCGACTGCCGTCAATACACATCTACCATGCACTCCAGCCGCCATCAACATTCAGTACTTCGCCTGTCACGTAAGATGATAAATCAGAGGCCAAGTATATACATGCATCTGCAATATCCTTTGATTCACCCCAGGCTTTCTTGGGTGTTCGCTCTATTGTAAAATTATAGAGATCTGACTTCTGCTTAAAATTATCGGCATAGGAGGTTTTACAAAAACCCGGTGCGATGACATTTACATTAATATTGTGTTCTGCCCATTCCAGCGCAAGCGACTTGGTCAAACTGATAATCCCGCCTTTAGAAGCAGCGTAGCCACTCAATTCCGGCAAACCCAGCGTTCCGACTATCGAAGCCATATTAATGATTCGACCACTTTGTCGGGCCACCATGGACTTACCGACGGCCTGACAAAATAAAAAAGTACTGCCAAGATTGACGTTAATTACCTGCTGCCACTCATTATATCCAATATCCAGAAAGGGTTTTCTGAAGCGTATCCCGGCATTATTAATCAAAATATCAATGTGACCATATTGCTCAATCACTTTGTCAACAAAGCGATTAACTGTTTCAGGATCGGACACATCCCCCGCCATCACAAATAATTTTCCAGGCGAATCAGCAACAGTCGTTTGCAAGGCTTTCAAATCATCAGCACTACGGGTAATTGCAGCGACATAACACCCCAAACTACAAAATGACTTGGCTGTTTCAAAGCCAATCCCCTTGCCTGCTCCTGTAATAATCACAACTTTATCTTGCAGACCAATTATGTCTTTCATGGTTTTATCTCTGATAATTAACTAACGAATAATATGATTAAATGCTTGCTCAACCAAAGAAACCGGCACATCTGAATACACTGCAGCGCTACCACATTCAGGCGTAAGAATTAGTCTCAAGTTATTATCCATTCGCTTTTTGTCTTTGTGAACATTTGACAGGCACGCTTTGATCAGTTTTTCGCGATCAAATCCATACTTGCAGGTATCAACAAACACAGGCAACTGATATTTGAGAAACAATTTTTTATATGAATGGTACAGATCTGGTGTCAAATTGAGGTGCTTTTCTGCAATCCAAGCCGCTGCCATAACTCCTATCGAAACACCTTCACCATGTCGAAACAGTTCTTTATTCTGCCGCTCGGTTGAAATTTCGATCGCATGACCCAAGGTATGTCCATAGTTTAACAACAAGCGTTTTCCGCCTTCGCGGGTATCTCCTCTGACATGATCAATTTTTATCTCAAGCGCCCGGGAAATAAACTGAATAACACTTTGCTGATCTCTGCTTTGAATCAACTGGTTATGTTGACCCAAGTGCTCAAAAAAACCTTGATCTGCAATGATACCGCACTTGATGACCTCGGCAATACCTGAATTGAAGTCTCTGTCTGACAGAGTATCAACGAACTCAAGATCCATTAAATTCAGTATCGGATGGTAGTAATTACCGATGGCATTGATGGTTCGACGAAAGTTGATCGCAACTTTACCGCCGACACTGCTATCAACCATCGACATTAATGAAGTCGGAATATGAACCAGATTCATCCCTCTCAACCAGGTGCTCGAAACGAAACCAGCCAGATCTCCGATGACTCCACCCCCAATCGCTACAAGCGTGGAATCCCGAGCAAAATTATTCTCCTCCATTAAGCCGTATATTTTTAACACTTCATTGATATTCTTATTACCCTTCCCTGCATTCATAAAATAACTAAACACGTCAAAACCGGAATTCTGCAATAAGTCCATAATTTGCTTCGCTGCTGTTAGCTCAAAATAGATATCTGCAACAAGCAGTATTTTCCTGTTTTTTGTTTTTTTATCGATCAGCACATCAATCTGGTTGATAATATTTTTGCCGATCATAATTGGGTATTGGCAGCCATCAAATTCCGCTTGAATGGTATTGACAATGCTCATTGTGAAATCTCAGTAAACATTCCAGAATTAATAATAAGTTCAGCCATGTCAAAATCTTCATTTTCGCCAACGTCGTGACCTTCAAAATGATCAATGAAACGTATAAAAGACTTTCCACCTACACGTTTAAGCTCCCGTACAAACATTTCTCGGGTGAAGACATAAAGTGACGATTGTTCAAGAATCAGGGGTTCGACATCTCTAAGTTTGGGCGTGGGTTCAGATATCGAATAGTTCAATGGTTTGCCTTGAAACCAACTGAACTTTTGGAATTTATAGGCCGTAAATGCGGAATCATATTCACCTGAAATAACGTGCTCCAGGCAATCATTCAAGGTCTCCAGCCGCAAGAAGGGACTGTTTGGATGAACTAAGGCTATAACATCAGCATCTGTGTGATCCAGGAATTCAGTAATAATGTCTTCTATCGAAATATCGTCATTATCAAGAAACTCAGGGCGCTGGCAAAAACGATAATCAATATCGTCTTCAATGTAGTCATCAATACTATCGTCAGATGCAAACACCAGCGTATCGCTTAACAGCTCACAGCGATTAAGCAACTGAAGACTATAATTGATGAGATATCGCCCCCCTAATTTACGTAATGCACGATTCAACTGAGAGCCTGTTTGCGGATGATAGCCCATCCAAAAAGGCATAAAACCAACCGCTTTCATGTTGCCTCCTGTAATGGCTTTTTCTGGTTTAATAAGGTCGATTCGATAATGCTAGCTGCCGAATCCAAAGCTTTGCCCCAATCACCAAATACCTGCTTATAAATAATGTCTGTTCGTGGATAAAAACCTTTGATATGCGATTCCGACATGAACCATTTAATATCTTTAACCGAAAAAATAATCGCGGGTATACCTACCGCGCCTGCTAATTCACTGAGTGAAGTCGAAACAGAAACAACTGAATCAAGCTGTGAAATCAAACCAGCCAAACCGACCTGGTCATCTTTTAAATCAATATCGTCAACTTCAATGAGTGAAATAGATTTATCTATAAATGCCTGCCGTTCATCTGGCTCCAATGCATACTGAAGGCTAATCACATTAACATCCAGATCAGTGAATATGCCAGCCATCTGGGCAGCAGATAGATACCAGTCATTTCTTTGTTCCATAAATTGAATGCTCCGCCAACTAACACCAATATTGGGCTTGCCGTTTTTGGGTAGACTGTTGGAAATTGCTTCATTGCATTTGGCTGAAGCGACGATAAAACCGGGTGATTCAGGACTTTTACCGATCTCCCTGTCTGCCAAGCGTTGATGATATTTTCTCCCAAGGCTTCCGATACACATAGCGAAGTCAGGTTTACACTGTGAAAGCATTTTTGCGTGGAAATTTTTACCTTTAACACACTGAATGCCAGGAAAGCTATTTTGAATGATTGGGTACAGACGGGCATCACAAAAAATAATGACCTCAGAAGCTTCTTCAAGCAAGGTCTTTAAAAAAAACAGATACCTTATCTGATCACCCAAACCCTGCTCACCGAGAACAAAAAGCTTTTTGCCTTTTAAATCTTCACCATCCCAATAGGTCACACCTTCCGTTTCACATTGAGAACGCAGTGCTGTTGCAACAGGTCGATACTCATAATATTCAAAGGCTTCCTGCCATCTGCCAATCGAAAAATAAAGCAGAGACAAGGTAAAAAAAGATGATCGATGCTGACGGGTCGAGATCAGGTCGAGGAGAATCTTTTCAGCCTCTTCCTTTTTACCCGTTTTATCCAGAAGCATCGCACGATAATAAAGCACTGTCGTATCAGTAGGATTAACTGCCGCTGCGACATCCAAAGAATCTTGTGCTGCCTTGTACTGATAAAGACCATACTGGCAAACTGCCTGATGCACGCTTCCCTCTGCTGAATCACCGCCAGCCTCCAGAAACCTTGTGACAAGAGGTAGGGCTAAACCCCACTCTTCCTTGCTTTGATAATATTGTGACATTTCCAGCAAAGGTCTGGGGTTTGATGGGTTTAACTTAAAAGCCCTTTCATAATGATGAAATGATAATTCTGTCTTATCATCTTCACGGTAGGCATTTGCAAGACAAACATGAGTAGCGGGATATCGGGAATCCAATTTTAAAGATGCTTTAAAACACTTAAAGCCATCATTCACCTTACCAGACTTTATTTGCGCCGTGCCTAACAGGTTATAGGCATCAGGGGAAACGATTTTGGCTTTTATAAGTGGTTTCAAGAGTTTGATAACCTGAGTATAACGCTGCGCATTGAACTCGTTTACAGCTTGATCATATATTTTTTGTGGATTTAATGGCATTACCCAACCTTTATTATTTGGAAAGATTTGATTTCTGATTTTAGATGAATCTCATCGCATCAAACATGAATGATGCCATAACCAACAATAAAGCGATAATAAGAATTATCCCCCTGCAGATAGCGTTACCATAAATGCCTTAGCCGAAGCGATGATGACCATTGTTTTTCATATGGGTGGTCTTGCTTTTGATGCATCAAAAGCAAAACTTCAGTTAAGAATGTTAGTAAAAGGCGCCAGAGAAAAACCTCGGAGACTGTAATTTAAATTGTCCAGTGTAGCTATTTGACATGTGATTTTTCAGCTTGCAACCTTTGATATTTTTTTAAGTATTTCTTTATCTTCACCAAACTTGCAGATTGCATCGCAATTATTTTTTAATTCTGAAAATAGAATATAGTGTATTTCTATTTCACTATTTTTTATAGATGGCCTTTTTAATTGTAGTAACACTTCCCTTTCTCGACTATCTGGAATAATGAGATATAGGGTTGGTGGATTTTCTTTGAAAGAATAATGCAGATCAGTAAGTCTTAATATTCCCGAATATATTGATGTGCTTTTTTCCACCTCAAAGGCACAATCGACTTCATTTGTGCCTTTTTTAAACCATACCGCATCAATGAGTGTGATAGTTTTATAGGTATCTTTGTCTACTTCTAATTCAGGAAATTTATCAAGACTGATAAATGCCAGGCTTTTTCCATTATGACATTTAGATCGGTCATTTGATGCCACAATAACATCATAACCTATAGAGCCACCTATTGTCATAATGTGGTACTGCATTTCCGTATGAAGATCTTCTTCCTCCATTTCACTCGTTACTTCTTTATGTCTTTTTTTAAGTTTCTTTTCAATTTTAGTTCGCTCTTCTTCAGATATATGATCGTCACTTATTAATAATTTCTTTTCACCAACATCAAATAATAAGCCAGCGAAAGCACCCAAATCATTTGACAACTCATATTTTAAGTCATTATTTTTTTCTATTATGACTTCCCTCATCCTTATATATTCTGACCATGATCCGAGTTTCACTTTATCTTTAAATAGAGTGTTGAAGCCATTTACAATAGCAGTATTACAGGGAGGTATAATTGTAGGGTGTAGAAAATATAGAATGCTTGCAACCGCTGGCCCCAGTCCTTTAATTTTCTTTTGGTCCAATAAGATTATTTCTTTGAGTATTTGGTCTTCTTTCGTTGCTTTAATGCATTTTTCTAAAAACTGCCCAAAAGCTATTTTGTTTTCCTCATTTTCATATATATCTGGTATTCGCAATTTAGGTTTCCAGTAAAATGGGTGTGATGCTCCTTTAAACACTTGTTTTTGCTCTGTAATACAGTTCAACACAAATTCCAGAGATGTACCTTTAAAGTCGTTACCAAAGTTCCCCGTTTTTATATCTTGTATGACGTTAAAGACACCTCGCCGGATAGAACGAAATGCTTTTAACCTTTCGTCATTATTTGCGAACCAACTGTTGTAAACGGTTTCATGATCTTCTTTGTAATTTTTTATTATGGACTTCAATTCTTGACTCATAGTTTAAATCTCGTTGGTTCATTTCTTCACATAACCCTAGTATAACGGAAAAGTAGTGTTGGCGACTTAATGAGATGTGCACTGAAATGAATTTGAATCTGCAAGATTTGGGTATATACGTTTCAATCCTGATCCAGGAACAAATTATAAAGACATATATGCCCCCCCCTGATGTCAACGCTAGGGGCTGCAATATTCGGCGTTTTCAGGGCTATAGTTCATCGTTAACGTTTGGGTGTCGGTACCATCTGAAGTCACAACACTTAGGTTGAACAGGTTATCACCTCACCGGCTATGCTGAGCTTATCTTCGGTCACTAGGTCATTCAGTTTGCCATTTAAGAAGAAAAGACCGAGACCAAACAGCAAAAAGCCCAGCATTCACTGGGCTTACTTTTCAGGTTCGATTAATTAAATCTGTCACCTTTTCTTAGATTTAAAACATCCTCTTCTACATCGCCTTGATCCGACTTCGAATACAAAAGAAAAATTATAAAGACACTCATCTTACTAAAGTTACGACACGGTATCGGCGGTGAGCGAGACATTGAGGCCTTGAATGGAAATGTTACTCTGACCCAATTATCCTGACCCCAATTATCCCCAATTATCAATCACAATATTTTCCCCATTAACGTTCATTTAGCAGAAAGTCGTGTGTGTACCAATTGCCAGGCCGATCACACCAAAGTTTGGATGCACTCCCTAGAGGGGTAGTTATATAACAATTCCAATTCATGCCAGCAACTTGAAATTGCAGAGCATTATATAATTTGTTTTCGCTATCGACCCTGGTGCTGGCGTACTTTTCAAGGGGAATCATTTCTGTGGAGATGGTTTTATAAATCGAGCTTGGACAACCAGTGCTCAGAGGCCTATCGTTGACAATATCATTGCCTAGCGTCCAACTTGCTTGAACATTCCCCGTTATAAAATAGCCAACCCCAGCTGTTTGAGTCACAGTCACATTAAAGCTCGCACGCTTATATGCGCACCATTTATTACTAATAGGTCTTCCAGTCAAGCCACTTGTCGAAGTAGTCCCGTCAATCCAATCTATCTCGCGAGAGCCGTTTTGAAACAACATTGATATAGGCTCTTCAGCCTCAGTCGGTGGTGGGTTAGAACTTGAACCTGAGAACCTGATAAGCGCGTTAGTAAATTCAAAGTCATCGTAATCGCCACTAGAATTAAAGGCTGCTTTGATTTCCAACGTGTTTGAGCTCGACATTATATTTGTCGGAAATGAAAACGTAACATCTCCAAATGACCCATTTGAAGGAGAAGTATCTAAAATTCCGATTTGAGAGCCATTTACTAACACAGTATTTCCATTTTGCAGTCCTTTAGCCGTTAAGGTCAATGTGGCATTAGCATAGTTGCGTTGAACTGAACTGACGATAAAGGAGCGAGTATATGTTGTGCCTTCGGTTCGTCGTTGAAACTGCGAATTGATGGTTCCACCATAGAAGTCATCTCCTAGGTGATGCAAAGCAGGGTCAACCTCTACAACTAAAATATCCTGACCAGCGGCCTCCAACGACTCATTAAGGGCAAATGAATCATTCGAGCCTTTTTGAACATTCGCCGTTATAGGCACGTAACCAGATTTAGCAACAACAACAAGAAAAGGACTAGGCAGCAATTCAGAATTTACATCTAGAGAAAAACGCCCGTCTGCATCCGTATAGGTCGTGTAATCACCCTCGTTGTCATCTGAAAAATAGGCGATAGAAACTTTCACATTTTCGATAGGTGTACTTGAACCAGATTCTAAGATCCGACCACCCACTGATAAGTCTTCATCTCCGGTCAGATCAGAACCGTTGCTAGTGACCTCAATAAGAGCCACATCCCTCATTTGCTCTTCACTTTCCAGTATTCCGGTATAAGTCTTTTGCGTGCCGTTCTGTGCGATCGTAACTGAGAAATTTGTTGGTAGGGTCCCGCTATAGTGTGCGACTTTGACGCTATAAATACCTGTCGCAGGGGCGCTATCATAAAAAATGTTTTCAGGACCATATCCGTCTGTATCATCAACATCCAGAAACCCACCACTACTCGAGTTTGGATTGCCATAGTAAATTTCGAAACCATCTGGCTCTTCGATATACAGGTCAATGTCTGCGTCTGTGCCCCAAGTTAAGGTGACCTGAATTTCTCCTCCTTTAACAGGAGTGACTGACAACTCAAGTTTTATGGGTTGGCTCCAGTTGTTTGGGTTTAGAGCAATATCTCCGTAACTTACGATCGGACCCGAAAGTGGCGGGACGGTTAATACCTGAACTGTTGCTGGGTAGTTTTGTCGAGTGCTTACAGATGCACCGGCGACTAACGCGCCAGCTTCAAGCGTGATCGGTGCGCATGGCGGAGCATTGCGAAAGCACTGGACCCCAACACTTGCAACTCTAACGCCAGATTGACTAGCCGTGCTAGAAATATTTGCACTACCTACTACAATCTGAGGGATTGAACCATTAGCAAGCTCTGACAAATTGGAACTGATTGATGCTTGGCTATCAACTGGAATGAAGAAGCTATCTTCGGCACCATCTACTTTTACGAAAGCGCCATAAACCCTAGAGTCTGTGTTTTCTAGCGGTACCTCTATATTGAGCTCTGTATTTGAGTTCTTTGTTAACGGAAGCTCCGATGGCATATCGAGCTCCCTGTCCGAGCTAGTTCCCGGCGATGGTATATTGCCTTCTATGCGCTCCGCTCCCACAAAGCTCATAGCCTTAGACATAGAGCTTGGGTCATTAATTTCAAATATTTCATCACTCTGAACAGCCGAAGTGCCACCATCGCCACCGCCTCCACCGCCTCCACCGCCACCACCACAAGCAGATAACAAAAACAGACAGGCTAATGAATAAAATATTAAATTAGCATTAACAGTTAACGGTAAACTAAAAGATAGTTTGATTTGTTTCATTATTTTTCTCCAAAGTGACTTGCAAGTTCAAACCTATTAAAAACGAAGTAAAACTCTCCAAGTAACAGCTTGTCTCCAAATTCATGTTTAGTACTAAAACTTAAATTACATATGGATACATAGTTTCAAAACTAGATAGACAAACATCAAAAACCGAACTCAGAGCGGTTCTCATATCATGATAATCCTTCCAAAGATTGCTGATAGCAGAAAAGAGGGAGCAGACAATAAGGTGACTAAAGTTAAATGCCTAAGGGAAAAGTCTTTTTGACCCGAAATTGATAGTTTTTGCTTCATGTATACTCCAAACATTTTTTCAATGTTGATTGGCTAAATAGCCTAAAGATTAATCAAATTTAATTGTCGGGAGATTTACTGGCACTGTCATACCCAATTTTAGGTATTTCCTTAATAAACTGTTACAAATGTAAACAAATGTTCACTTTTCCATCTAAAATTGGATTTTTTTGCTTCTTACTAATTGACCTTTCATGCTTTATTGGCACGCAGATAGAGAGTTGAATATCTAAATTTTGAGGAAAAATTTAAGGTATTTATAAACAAGCAACAAATTTTAGGTATGGCTCTTAGTGGCATGCTCATAACCATTGGCAAGGATATCGTCAACAAGAGTCGACGCTTCTTCACCAACATCAATGATCGACGCCGATTTTGTAAAATAATCGGGGTCAAAATAATCGGGGTCAGAGTAGAATGTACTTACTTAAGGCTAAAATCGTCCGAAATTACTAGACTTCAATAA
>TARA_R110001592_G_scaffold138511_5_pt1 | contig 95662 bp, 87 predicted proteins | sample TARA_R110001592 | Tara Oceans TARA_R110001592 (sample SAMEA4398387) | marine metagenome | biome: Polar Biome; feature: [SRF] surface water layer (ENVO:00010504); material: water (ENVO:00002006), including particulate matter (ENVO:01000060) such as... | depth 5 m
TCATATATTTTTTGCAGATAAGGCCCTTTGAATAACATGAGAGCCTGAAAAACCTCTGTTTTTTAAAAGTTTAAGCGATGAATTCGCATTTTCTTCACTTAAAAAAGGCCCTATTCTTACCCGATGTACATCACCGCCACCCAAAGAAACACTTCCGATAAAAACCTCCGGGATATTTTTTACTTCTTTGAGCTGCTCAAGCGCTTTTTCGGCAGATTCTTTCAAAGAAAAAGCCGCAACTTGAATAAAGTAAGCCACTTTATCGGTAGATATCCGGACACTTTCACCTGCAATTGAGGAGCCTGACTCTAACTGTATTAGCTCAAGCGCAACGCGCGCTGTGCCTTTTTGGGCATAACCAAGTTTTGTTGCTGCGGCATAGGACAAATCAATCACCCTCCCCTTATGAAAAGGCCCTCTATCATTAACCCTAACAATAACTTGCTTATTATTCTCAAGATTGGTCACTCTGACATAACTAGGTATAGGCAGATTCTTATGCGCAGCACTCATGGCATACATATTATAAGTTTCGCCATTAGATGTTAATTCACCATGAAACTTAAGACCATACCAAGAGGCATAACCCTCTTCCCTGTAGCCTTTAGAGGTATCAGCAATATGATATTTTATGCCTCTTACTGTATAGGGTGATTTATTTCCTTGCCTTGAAATAGGCTCCCAAACAGGTATGGCATCGGGAACATCACTCGCGTCAAAAAGCCCCTTAGGGCCAACATCATGCTCCATTGAATATCTTGATTTATTAGCACATGAAACAATAAGCAACGCACATGAAAGAATTATGAAAAAACGGCTTATATCGATTAACAGTATACGCTTCACTGAGGTAAACCGAGCTCTTTGGCCAGTTGATAAACCGCCATTGCATATAAATGACTATGATTATATCGAGTAATGACATAAAAATTATGCAAAGTTAGCCAGTTTTCTTCACCTGATTCTAGAACAAAATTTTGAATTTTAGCCAGATCATCTGATGCAAGAACGTCTGGAACACGCAAACCTGATTTACGCATATCCCCAATCAAATAACTCGGCTTAAGGCTCTTAGAGGTAAAGCTTAGATAATCACCACTTAAGTCTTTCTCTGATAATAAGAATGCAACCGGCTTGCCTGCAGTCCATTTATGCATGGTAAAATAATTAGCAACACTACCTATTGCATCAGTCGGATTATTCAAAATATCAGCAATTTTGTCGCCATCAAAGTCAATCGCATAATGTCGATAACTACTTGGAATAAACTGACCATATCCCATTGCGCCAGCATAAGAGCCTTTCATTTCTCGAATATCAAAGCCTTGCTCCCGTGAAAGCAATAAAGCATGCTTTAACTCAGAACTAAAAAAACTGGCTCTAGGCGGATAATCAAAACCTAATGTTGAAAGCGCATCAAGAACCCTGTAGTTACCTTTATGCTTTCCATAGCGTGTTTCAACACCAATAATTGACGCGATTATTTCTTTTGGGACACCAAATTGCTTCTCAGCTCTTTGTAAGGTATCTAAATGCTCTCGAATAAACTCAAGACCTTTTTCTATACGATCTTTTGTTATAAAAATTCGTCTATATTCAAACCACTCCAGCCTTTTTTCTGCTGGTCTGGCAATGGCTTCTAAAATGCTAGCTTTTTTCTCCGCACTAGCGAATAAAGCGGTCAAAGTAGCTCTATCAAAATCATGTTCTTTTACCAGAGCGTCAATAAGTTCAATTGCTTTTTCATGCTTTGAATAATCTGCAAACGACAGCGTAGGTATAAGGAATATCACTAAAAACAAGGTAAACAATAAGTTTTGGTTTTTTCGACGAAACATAAATATACAATCTCTGGGTATCATTATTATAAATTCTAACGGGTTAGCATTTTACGATGCGTATGTACTGACATTAACACACCAAAAGCAGCCATTATAGTTACGGCAGAAGTACCGCCATAACTAACCAAAGGCAGAGGAACGCCCACGACGGGTAAAATCCCACTCACCATCCCGATATTGACAAAAATATAGATAAAGAAAGTTAAAACCAGGCTTCCTGAAAGAATTCTACTATAGGAATCTTGCGCTTTCAGGGCAATAAATAGCCCTCTAAAAATAATTAATAAATACACTGAAAGCAAACCAAGCACACCTATAAAACCAAATTCTTCAGCACAAACTGCAATAATGAAATCAGTATGACTTTCCGGCAAAAAATCCAATTGAGACTGCGTACCATTTAGCCAGCCCTTCCCCCAAAAACCACCTGAGCCTATGGCTGTTTTAGACTGAATAATATTCCAACCAGAGCCCAAAGGATCACTTTCAGGATTCAAAAAGGTAAGCACTCTTTGACGTTGGTAATCATGCATGATGAACATCCAGAGAACCGGCGCAAATGCAGCTACCACAGCAAAAAAACCTGCAACCATTCGCCACTTTAAACCGGCAAACATCAATACAAAAATACCGGCACTCGCAATCAATAATGACGTACCTAAATCAGGTTGTTTCAAAATCAACACTACCGGCACAAATACAATCACTAATGAAACGATGACCACCTTTAAACTAGGCGGTAAATATCGACTCGATAAATACCACGCCACCATCATGGGCACGACCAACTTCATAAATTCTGAAGGCTGAAATCTTGGTAAGCCTGGTAGCTGAAGCCAACGCTGAGCGCCTTTTGCCCCCACACCAAAAAACAGCACACCTACCAACGCTGCCAAGCCTAGGATAAATAACCAAGGCGACCAGCGTTTATAAACAATGGGGTCCAGTTGCGCAAAAACAAACATCACCACAAATGCGACTGATAATCTAAGAAACTGTCGCTCTACGTGCTCTAAGCTTTGACCACTGGCACTATAGAGAATTCCCAAACCAATCGCACACAACAAAATCAATAAGAAGAACAATATCGGATCAATATGTAAACGATAAAAAATATTTGAGCCACCTCTTAAATACTGATGTGCTCCGGGCATTTGTCGAAGAAAATCGCGACTCACAAATCTACTCCAACATCACTATGAGAATTAGCATTTAATATCCATTCATCGAATAAGCCTCTTGCGATCGGCGCCGCATTACTTCCACCACCCCCGGCATTTTCGACAATAATAGCAAGCGCTATCATTGGGTTTTCGACGGGAGCAAAGCCGACAAATAATGCATGATCACGATGCCTTTCTTTCAATGCTTCAGCATCATACTTTTCCCCCTGTTTAATCCCGACCACCTGAGCCGTGCCCGTCTTACCTGCCATTTTATATTTGGCATGTCTTCCACTTGATCTCGCTGTTCCATGAGCTCCGTGCATAACTTCTGTCATAGCGTCAATAACAAACTCAACATTCTCTATGTTTTTAGGCTCAAATGGCTCTACAGTTATTCCAGACTTCATCGGATTTGCTAAAACAAGTCCTTCAGCAGACTTCATACTTTTCAAAAAACGAGGCGCAATCCACTTTCCTCGATTTGCCAACATAGCCGTAGATGAAGCCAACTGAAGAGGCGTTGCAAGAAAGTAACCCTGACCAATCGCGAAATTCAGAGTATCTCCTGGGTACCATGCCCGCCCCTTCATTGCACGTTTCCATTCACGACTGGGTAGAATGCCATCACGCGCCTCAGCTACATCTATAGAAGCATTCACACCAAAGCCGAAGTAAGATAGATATTGAGACATGGTATCGACGCCCATTTTAAACCCAAGCTCATAAAAATAGGTATCACAAGATTCAATGATGGCTGTTTCCAGATCAACACGACCATGCCCTTGTCTTTTCCAATCACGATATATACGCTCATCATTTTCTAGCTTGTACCAACCTCTATCCCAAATAGTATAATTTCTTGTCGTCGACTCACTTTCTAAGCCTGCCAAAGCAACAATGGGTTTAATGGTAGAACCAGGAGGATACTGACCTCTTAGGGCGCGATTGAATAATGGTAGGTCTAATGAATCCCGAAGCTCGCCGTATGATTTAAAGTCAATGCCTGTAACAAAAGCATTTGGATCAAAGCTCGGCGTACTAACCACGGCTAACAAGCCACCGGTACTAGGTTCAATGGCAACTACGGCACCTCTTCTATCACCGAGCAGTTCTTCTGCTTTTTTTTGTAGATTTGCATCCAGATACAAAACAAGATCATTCCCAGGAACCGGATTATGCTTTTCCAAAATACGAAGTACACGGTTACTGGCATTGGTTTCAGCAGTTTGAAAACCTACTTGCCCATGCAACTCATCTTCATAGAAACGCTCTAAACCTAACTTGCCAATATAGTTTGTTGCTGAATAATTTTGCTCATCAACCTGAGTAAGATCTTTCTCATTAATCCTGCCAACATAACCTAAGGAATGAGCAGTTAAGGCTCCAAGTGGATAATACCGCGCTAGCTCTGCTTGAACCTCAACCCCTTTAAGCTCATGACGGCGCACTTCAATCATGGCTATTTCTTGATCACTCAATTTACTTTTTAAGGAGATCGCCTGATAGGGACGACGAATTCGTTTCAAGCGTTTTTTAAAGCGTTCTATTTGGCTTTCACTTATATCTATAAGTTCAGCTATTAAATTAATTGTGTCATCAATATTGCCTGCATACTCAGGCACAATAGAAACACTAAAAACAGGCTGGTTATCGGCAAGAATGACGCCATTTCGATCAAAAATTAAGCCTCTGTTTGGCGCTATAGACTGCAATTGCATTCGATTTTTATCTGAAAGGGTTTGAAAATGCTGATAATTAGTGATTTGAAGATTATATAGGCGAAAAAGTAAACCCGCCGTCAAACTCAAAATTAATAAAGAGGCGACAATCGTTCTAAACGCAAAAATCCGTTTTTCATTATTAGCATCTTTTATACGCCGATGTTCAAATCTCAATATAGTCTCCGAGACTCAAGCACGGTGATAAGGGTGATTTTGCGTGACAGTCCATGCTCGATAGATTTGTTCTGCAAGAACAACTCTGACTATCGGATGAGGAAAAGTTAAGGCAGAAAGTGACCACATCTGATTTGCGCGCTCCCGACATGCATCGCCTAATCCATCTGGACCACCTATAAGAAAAACAAGGTTCTGGCCATTCATTTGCCAAGTTTCAAGGTTACTCGCTAACGTTTCAGTGCTCCAGTTCTGCCCTTTAACCTCTAGCGCAACAACATGATCTTGCTGCTGTATATGCGAAAGCAGAGACTCCGTTTCCTTAGCAATAATTCGTTTGATATCGGCATTTTTGCTACGCGCTACTAAAGGCAATTCAATGATTTCGAAGCACATATCCTTGGGTAAGCGCTTTACATACTCAGAAACACCTAGATTTACCCACGAAGGCATTTTGGTCCCAATCGATAAAATTTTTATCTTCATACGAAATCACATTTAAGACTTTAAATAGAAGCTAAATCTTAGCTCTCAACGACAGTCTGACTCGCATCAGGGCCATCTCGCCAAAAACCCTCTAAATCATAAAAGGTACGCGCAGAAGGCAGCATGACATGCACTACCACTTCCCCCAGATCTACCAAGACCCAATCACTGACTTCAGCACCTTCTACACCCAAGGTTTTAATACCTTGAGATTTCACTTCTGTCACGAGATTTTCAGCCAAAGATCGAACATGGCGAGTTGAAGTACCTGAAGCAACAACCATGAAATCAGTGACACTGGTTTTATCTTTCACATCAATGACACTGATATGTTCTGCCTTAAGATCCTCTAATGATTCGATGACTAACTTCTTTAATTCAGCACTTTGCATGTAAGTTACATTTTCCTATTACTGGTACAATTTATGCGTTTGGATATACTCAGCAACACCTTGACTGACCAAATGCGTGATTTTCTTTCTTTTCTTAACCAAAACCCTAACTTCTGTACTCGATATATCATGCAAAGCAAGCCTTAAAACAAGCACTTTGCCAGAAGTATACTGCGCTAAGTTTTGATCGTTTTCCAACAAGCTAAAACCAAGTAGTTTTAAATTATCAAGACTAAGCTTTCTATCCTTAACTAACGCGTCTTCTGAAACATTGAACGAACTTGCTGGCCGCTCTATGACAATCAAATTGGCTAAGTCATGTATTTTGTCTGCTTTATACCAACTAGGGAAAGTCAACAGCGAATCCATACCCATAACAAAACAAACTGAGTCGTCACCTTGTTCAGCCCTGATTGATGATAAAGAATCAAATGTATAACTCGGGCCAGATTGATGTATTTCTCGTTCGTCAATAGCGAGTTCAGGCTTAGAGGATATTGCCATTCGCAACATGTCTAAACGCTGATCGGCACTAGCGCTTACCGTATCTTTATGAACAGCCTCATGACAAGGCATCAAATAAATCCTAGTTAATTTTAATGTGGAAACAAGATCCTTTGCCAAATGTATATGGCCATTATGAACAGGATCAAATGTTCCACCTAGATAAACCTTCATAAGGCTATTTACTCAAATTCTCAACAAGAAACAAGTTAACTTATTGACGAATATGGCCGTCACCTAAGACCACAAACTTTTCTGAGGTAAGACCGTGTAAGCCCACAGGGCCGCGCGCATGAATTTTATCTGTTGATATACCAATCTCAGCACCTAAGCCATACTCAAAACCATCAGCGAATCGGGTGGACGCATTGATCATCACCGAACTTGAATCTACCCGTGACAAAAACTGTCTGCCACGTGTGTAACTTTCAGTAATGATAGAGTCTGTATGATGAGAACCATATTGATTGATATGCTCTATGGCTTCATTCATATCATTCACGATTTTAATAGACAAAATAGGCGCAAGATATTCTGTTGACCAGTCGTCTTCAGTGGCAAGGTGAATCCCCTCCAAGACCTGACATGTTTCGATACAACCCCTTAACTCAACACCTTTTTGTTTATATAACTCAGCAAGTTGCGGCAGGACACTTTTTGCAATAGGCGCATCAATTAACAAGGTCTCCATGGTATTACAGGTTCCATAGCGCTGTGTTTTGGAATTTATGGCGACAGCGATGGCTTTTTCAATATCTGCGTCACGATCTATAAACACATGACAAATGCCATCAAGATGCTTGATAACGGTTACCTTGGCATCACGACTTATTCGCTCAATCAAGCCTTTTCCACCACGAGGCACGATGACATCAATATAGTCAGGCATGGTGATCATTTCACCAACTGCTTCACGATCCGTTGTTCCAACTACCTGAACCGTAGTTTCTGGTAAACCGGCTTCTTTTAGGCCAAGCGCTAAACAACTTGCAATCGCTTTATTAGAATGAATTGCTTCAGAACCGCCTCTCAAGACAGTCGCATTACCCGATTTGATACATAAGCTAGCAGCCTCAACCGTTACATTTGGACGGGACTCATAGATTATTCCGATAACACCTAGTGGTACACGCATCTTGCCAACTTGAATTCCTGAAGGCATGTACTTTAAATCATTGATAATTCCGATAGGGTCATCCAAAGCGGCAACCTGCTTCAAACCTTCGATCATGCCATCTATACCAGAAGAGGTTACAGCCAGGCGATCTAACATCGCGTCGTCCAAGCCGTTTTCCCGCCCTTTTTCGAGATCTTTTTTGTTTTCCTGAAGCAGCATATCTCTGTGTGTATTGAGAGCGGATGCTGTTGCCAGGAGGGCCTGATTTTTTTGCTTCGTACTCACGGAAGAGATGACACTAGCTGCTGATCGAGCTGCTTGACCAACTGAAAGCATGTATTTTTTAACATCATTCATAATTTCGCTGCGCACCCTGAATATTTTAAACTAATCGATATTTTCAAAAGCAAAGCAGTATACCGCTTTATAAACCTATAGCCTAGTTAGAAAATTTATTATCTTAATAGGCCTCAAAAATAAAAAAGACTTAATAAATCCAGTTAAAACATCGCAAAAAACATCATCATCATTCGCAATCACAAGCAATTCTGGTATAGTTTCGCTCAATTTTTTAGCCTATTGGTTAAGCCTTCCTTTCTATCCTTTGATACGGGTTTTTAAGAATATGTCGAAATACAATTTGACTCACCTGAAACAGCTGGAAGCTGAAAGCATCCATATTATTCGCGAAGTTGCCGCCGAGTTTGATAATCCAGTGATGCTTTATTCAGTCGGTAAAGATTCTGCTGTGATGCTTCATCTTGCTAGAAAAGCATTTGCTCCAGGTAAGCCGCCATTTCCGTTAATGCATGTTGACACAACATGGAAGTTCAAAGAAATGATTGAGTTTCGTGACAACATAGTTAAAAAATATGGCTTTGACTTAATTGTCCATATTAATCAGGAAGGCGTAGATCAAGGCGTCGGTCCCTTTACACATGGTAGTGCGAAACATACCGATATCATGAAGACTCAGAGCCTAAAGCAAGCCTTAAATAAATATAAATTTGATGCCGCTTTCGGTGGCGCCCGCCGGGATGAAGAAAAATCCCGTGCTAAAGAACGTGTTTATTCTTTCAGGGATTCTCACCACCGATGGGACCCAAAGAATCAGCGTCCTGAGCTTTGGAATATTTATAACGGCAAGGTAAATAAAGGCGAAAGCATTCGCGTTTTCCCTTTATCAAACTGGACTGAACTTGATATCTGGCAATACATTTACTTGGAAAGCATCGAAATCGTACCCTTGTACTATGCGAAGAAGCGTCCTGTTGTTGAGCGTGATGGCACATTAATCATGGTAGATGACGAGCGCATGCCCATCGGTAAAGATGAAGCAATACAAATGAAATCTGTTCGATTCAGAACGCTTGGCTGCTACCCACTTACAGGTGCGGTTGAGTCAGAAGCAGATACCCTGACAGATATCATTCAGGAAATGTTACTGACTACATCTTCAGAGAGGCAAGGCCGCGTAATAGATCATGATTCTTCAGGATCAATGGAACAGAAAAAGCGCGAAGGTTACTTTTAAAACTGCTTAATACTTTTTTAAAAACAACTCTTAAGCTAACAACGATATCCCGAGACTGATGATAACGATTTCCACATCAGCCAAGTACAGAGATTTTATAATATGTCACACCAATCAGAACTTATTAGTGAAGATATAAATGAATACCTTAAACAGCATGAGCAAAAAGAGCTACTCAGACTGTTAACCTGCGGAAGTGTTGATGACGGTAAAAGTACCTTAATTGGTCGCCTCCTGCATGACTCACAAATGATTTATGAGGATCAGCTTGAAGCAATCAAAAAAGACAGCATCAAGTCTGGCACGATCGAAGGTGAAATAGACTTAGCACTTTTGGTTGATGGCCTACAAGCAGAAAGAGAGCAAGGTATCACGATTGATGTTGCTTATCGTTATTTCTCAACGGCAAAAAGAAAATTCATCATTGCCGATACGCCTGGACATGAACAATACACTCGCAACATGGCCACTGGCGCATCAACAGCCGATCTTGCGATTATCCTTATAGATGCCAGGTATGGTGTTCTCACACAAACTAAACGTCATTCATTTATTGCCTCTTTATTAGGCATTAAGCACGTTATTGTGGCGATTAATAAAATGGATTTAGTGGATTATAGCGAGCAACGTTTTAATGAAATCAAAGAAGATTATTTGAAGTTTTCTGCTCAACTGGATTTAGGTGATATTCAATTTGCACCTCTTTCAGCATTGAAAGGTGTTAATACCATCACGATTAGTGATAGTACGCCTTGGTTTAAAGGCAAACCTTTAATGGAAATGCTAGAAGCCGTTCCTATCTCGAAGGATAAGAACCTTAAAGACTTTAGACTTCCTGTTCAATATGTAAACCGCCCCAACCTCAACTTCCGTGGTTTTTGTGGCACAATCGCATCAGGCATCATCCATCCTGGTGATAAAGTTACCGCTCTGCCATCAGGCAAAAGCAGCACCGTTAAATCTATCGTCGACTTTGATGGCGAACTGGATGAGGCATTTGTCGGCCAAGCCATCACCTTAACACTGAATGATGAAATTGATATCAGTCGTGGCGACATGATTGTTAAGTCCGAAGACTTACCACCAACAAGCACTGCCGTGAAAGCACATATTGTCTGGATGGCTGAAGAAAAAATTGCACCGGGAAAGCTCGTTGACATTAAGCTAGGTACAAAGCTTGTTTCTGGTTCAATTCAGTCTATCGAACACTTAATTGATGTCAATACACTAGAAAAGAAACCAGCTTCTGATCTGGAATTGAACACCATTGCTTTATGCACCATTCACTTCAACCAAACGGTAGCCTTTGATTCTTATAGAAACAACAAATCTACTGGTGCCTTTATTATCATTGACAGACTGACTAACGTCACTGTTGGTGCCGGCATGATTGAGGAAATCGCTGAGGATCACACCTCTACATGGGAGCCGGTAAGCGAAGCTGAAAAGGCGGCAAGATTTGAGCATCAAACGGCAAGTATCATATTATGTCAAGGTGAAGCAGCCGACATTTTAGGTCAGGCTGTTGAACGAAAATTATTTAACTTGGGTCGAACCAGCATTCTGATCACTGATCAAATGGCAAGCACCGATAAAGAAAAGATGCTTATCGCTAAGGCCATTAAATTAGCCGGCCTCATAGCCATTGTTTGCATGAAAGAAAACAATGAAAACGTTGACCTTACTTTAAGTGCAAATGTTGATTCTGACATTCCACAACAAACCAAACTTGTAAAATAAACTGGCTCTAGAGCTAAGAAAACATTGAATGCACATTATTATATTTTCGCCTTACTTTAAAACTAAGCCCCAAAATATGACGATGTGCATTTTTTTATAACTCTTACTGATTATTCTTATGGCTATTCGCTCAATAATTTTTCATAAAATTTCACGCTTTCAGGAAGATACTCCCTCTGAAATAAAATTATTTCAAGGTGAAGCAACACTCACAGCAGATCATGAGGGACTTTTCTCTCAACTCAAAAAGAACTTCCAGTTCAAATCAGGAAAGTTATTTGGTCAATTTGATCCGGATATAGGCTCTTCCCCCTTTCAAAGTTGGCTGAAGGAATACAATACTCAGAAAATAAGCTTTGAAAAATTATCCACACTTTTTATTGAGCACTTTAAAGAGCTTGTCGATAAAACAAGTGAAGAAATTGATGCTACGATCGCACTAATTCACGAAGATAGAGCTGACGGGGAAAGATTCTACGTTTTTGCTTTAGAAAGTGTTTCAGGCCTGAGCATTAACTCGCATTTAGAGCTTGATACCACAGAATATCTAAGCCCTAGCAAACTAGATCTGGCCGTCCGCATTGATCTTGAGTCTGCATGGAATGATGATAATGAAGAACCTTATTTATGCTTGGTAAAAGCACGATCTTCAGGAAAAATAGGTGAAGCCTTTCTGCAAGCCTGCAGCTTTAAAAGTAATATTGACTGCGCAAAAGAAACAGAAACACTCATGGAAGTACTTTCAGGCTACTCGAAACAAGTCCCACAAGATGAAGCAGCGCACATTCACAAGAAGGCCTATGAATTCTGTGTTGAGCAACAACAGCTAGGCGAAGCAGTGCCATTGAAAGCGCTGTCAAACTACGTCAACGATAAAGAACCAGAGCAGTTTGCAGAGTATGCGCAACAATTTGCTCAACTCGACAGCTCACAAAACTTACGCCCAGATACGCGAAAATTAAAACATTTAGTTCGCATATCCGGCAAAGGTAATGGTTTAAGTTTGTCTTTCTCTTCAGACCTAATGCAGCAAACCATTCTGTTTGATGAACAATCGGATACGCTGACCATTACAGCTATTCCAAAAAGCTTAAAAAAACAAATTATGGAACACTTGAACGCCGCTAAAAAAGATAATGCTTAACACAGACTATTAACCCTATAAAACGCTCTGGATTTACGATTCAGCTTGCGGAGAAAATTATGCCTAAAACACAGAAGTTATTTAATGAACACCTGGATACAGCCAAAACAAATGTGGTTGTCTGCGCCCTTTATAAATTCGCCATTCTTGATGATTATAAGGAGATACGTGAGCCGCTCCTGACACTACTCCTTAACAAGCATGTTAAAGGAACACTTCTCTTAGCTCGCGAAGGTATCAATGGAACCATCGCTGGCAGCCGAGAATCCATTGATAAGATCCAAGCTTGGCTGATGTCAGACCTTCGTTTTGAAAACATGAGTTACAAAGAGTCTTATCATAAAGTAAACCCATTTCATCGTACCAAGGTAAAACTCAAGAAAGAAATCGTCACCATGGGTGTACAAGATATCGACCCAAAAGAAATTGTTGGGACTTACGTTAAACCAAAAGATTGGAATCAATTAATCTCTGACCCTGAGGTCTTATTGGTTGATACTCGCAATGATTATGAAGTACATATTGGTACATTCAAAAATGCAGTTAACCCAAACACAGAAACCTTTAGGGAATTCCCACAATACGTCAAAAAAAATTTAGATCCACAAAAACACAAAAAAGTTGCCATGTTCTGTACGGGTGGCATTCGATGCGAAAAATCTACGGCATATTTAAAACAGCAAGGTTTCGATGAAGTATTCCATTTAGAAGGTGGCATACTCAAATATTTAGAAGAAGTGCCAGAAGATAATTCTTTATGGGAAGGTGAGTGCTTTGTGTTCGACAATCGTGTTGCGGTAAACCACAAATTAGAAAAAGGCCAATATGATCAATGTAATGCCTGCCGTTTACCGATCACTGAAGAAGATAAACAAAGTGATAAATATATGGAAGGTGTAAGCTGTCCACATTGTTATGAAAAACTTAGCTCTGAGCAAAAACAAAGATTTACAGAACGTCAAAAGCAAATAGAACTCGCTAAAATTCGCGGTGAACAGCATATTGGTGGTGATGTTAAACATACTATTCTCAAGAGAAAAGTACTCAAAAAAACTCAGAAGGCTGAACAAAGCCTAAAAAGCCAAGATAAACCGCAAGCATAAATTCTCAGACTTTCCGTGCCAGTAGGCAATTTTGTTTACTGGTTCGCCTGAAATAATTTATACATGCGTATAATTGCTTAATATTCAATAATAAACTCATGGATGCCCGATGCGCTTACTTCTAAAAACCTTAATACCCTGTCTGTTTTTAGTTCTTTCAGGCTGTGCTGCCGTGACAATCACTCAAAGTGGTGAGTCAGACTTTCAATATCGACCACAATATGAAGAGTCTAAACATTTCTTTTTATGGGGGCTGATCGGTGATCACCATATTAATGTCAAAGAAATATGTCAGGAACAAGCTGTCAAACAGATGCAAACCAAGTTTAGTTCCTGGGACGTGCTCTGGGGAACCTTAAGCCTAGGCTTATATTTGCCTCGAACGGCTAAAGTTTGGTGCCAGACGGAGAATAATCAATGAAAAACATAAGAAAAATAATCAGCACCTTAACTATTCTCTCTTGTTTATATTTTAGTGGCTGCGCAGTTATCCATTTTGAAAATGGCGATGTTATTGCAGACCCTAATGATCGCAGTTTTTTCGACATGGTATTTGGAGAAGAAAAAACGCCATCGGTTGATCCTGGCAGCTCTATCAGGTTTGATAAATGGTATCATCATGGTTTTTATCAAATTGCAGAAATCAGCAACCCTCTGGATTTGAATCGTGTTTGTACTGGCTTGGATTGGAATCAAGTAACCACAAAAACGGGCCCTATCGATACCTTAGTGGGCTTACTTGATAATATTATCCTAATACCAGCCTCCTCAGCCGGCATTGATTTATGGTCACACTGGAGCATGGAATACTCTTGTCGATACCAATAATAGGCCTAATATCTATCTATTCAAAGATCAAACTATTCAAAGATCAAACTATTCAAAGATCAAACTAAGTAGATTGCTGCTTTAACTGATACCTAAACAGCAATCCTAATAATATTGCACACAGAGCTAAACCTAATCCCATTCCCATCCAAACGCCAGGCGCTCCCCAAACCTTACTTGCAAAATAGGAAAATGGAATACCCACACCCCAATAGCTAAAAACAGCAACGATGGTAGGAGAACTGCCAAGCTTAAAGCCTCTTAGAGCGCCCATTAAAATAACTTGCCATGCATCTACAAATTGAAATAGCGCAGCGACAAATAAAATACCGCTAGCAATTAAAAGTAGCTCTTGATAACTAGCGCTTTCAATACCATCACCTTGCAAAAAGAAGTCGACTAATAGTTGAGGCGCAAAAATAAAAAGAGCACCAGCAAATAGAGCGCTGATGGAAGCTAACAAGAGTCCGGACTTTAGCGCAGAACGCGTTTCAAGCACTTTATTTTGCCCAAAAAGTTCGCCAACTTTCACAGATACAGCTTGAGAAATACCTAAGGGAATCATAAAACTCAAAGTAGTAGACTGAAGAGCAATTTGATGTGCTGCCAAAGCATTCACGCCCAACACGCCAACGATCAAAGCGGCTGCAGAGAACATACCCACTTCCATCGCATGCGCTAAAGCAATAGGAAAACCAAGTTTTAAGGTTTCTTTCATACGCTGCTTCGAAAAGGAAGCCCATCCCTGTCGGAGAGAATAAACTTTAAACTCAGCTTGCCTGTACGTTAAATACAACAAACCTAATAACATGGCACTTGCAATAATACATGTCCCCAAAGCAATGCCTTCGATGCCCATAGCAGGCAAACCGAACATTCCTTTCATAAGAATGTAACTAAGCGGGTAATTCAAAAGCGTAGCAAAAAAACTAATGGGTAAGATCGCACCCGGCTTTCCCATACCAATCACAAAACTTCTAATAAGAACAAAACCAAATGCCGGCAGTAATGACCAAACAACCACTTTTAAATATCTTTCTGCATAAAGCACTATCTGCTCTTCTTGGCCTAAAGCTAATAAAATTGGGCCCACATTCCAGATAATCAAAGAGAATGTGACAAACAAGAGAAAAACTAACACAAGGCCGGACAAAAGTGACTGATGAACAGCACTGGAATCTTTTTTACCCTTATAAAAGGCAATCAAGTTGGCTGTTGCAACTAAAGCACCGATTCCAACAACATAAAAGAACTGAAAAACAACGGCGCCCAAACCGCCGCCAGCTAATTCAGCGACGCCTAATTGCCCCATTAGAATGGTATCGATAAATGACATTAGGGCAAAAGAAATTTGGCCAATGACTATTGGAAAAGATAATTTTGAAATTTCTTTTAACATGAAAAAGCCAGTAATCGAACAAAGATGAAATAGTTATAAATATACTTATAAACTAAGGTACAGAGGCTTTGACATCTATTTCCCTATAGAAATACAGAAATACAGAAATACATTGGCATCGATATTTCAAGGTTATATCAATAAAATTAATATATTAAGTATTAGCATGGCCACAATTAATAGCCAGGTAAATAAAGTTCCGTAAAACCGCCCTGGTGAAGCCCCGTTTCGTTTAGACAGGCCCCAAGCATGCATCACACGACTCAACACCAACACCACCCCAAAGACATGTAACAGCAATGGGTTTAATGAATTCAACTCCAGCATTAATAAAAGTAGTGCAGCAATCGGAATATTTTCGACTGCATTGCCATGCGCTCTAATGGCACTTTTCATCTCTTTTGAAGAGTTGTTTTCTCCTAATGATATTTTTTCAGCTCCTCGAAAAGTCGTAACCCGATAAGCAAGCACAATGATCAATAGAGCGAGTAAACCAATATAGATGGGGGAAATAGATAGCATTTTTATTCCTGTTGTAAAAAACGAAAGTTCTCAAAAAAATTATTTTTCCGGTCTTGTAGGATTTGGAAAATGACTGACTGAATTCCTGACACCACTGACCTTAGCTATGCCGCTTTGCTCGACTTCATCAATGCGAACAACCGCATTCATAGGAATAAAGGTTCTTTTAACCCCAGAGAATTCATTTTTTAAACGTTCTTCACTTGGGTCAATTAAAAGCTGACTTTTCTCACCAAAAAGCAGTTGCTCAACTTCAACAAACCCATATAGATCAGAAGCAAAAACGTGAGTGGCATAGATCTCGAAAATATCTTCATTATTGTAAAAAATAATTTTATAGATTTTTTTTGTACTCATGAATCGTTTACTTTCCTAGATAAGTCAAAGGGCGCGAATCATATCATAAAAAATAATTAAACCATTAAAGAGATAGCTAAAAGCACGGTCTTATATTCTGAATTAAATGAGTAAATTTATAAAAAGTATTTAGATTTTATGAACGATTTTTATCTTTAATATATTGAAGTGCATCTTGAACTGCTTTCTCTGCTTTTTCCTCAATTTCTTGTCGCTCAATTGGAGACATATAATAAAGAAAATCCACTTCATGACGGATATATCTAGGAGGTAAATGATTAATGGCAATACAAAGAATATCAGTTAATACATCCTCATCGTATTTCTGCCCTTTTATTTGTTTTGCTAAAGACTCAAGAACAAGCGTTTCATAGTAATTCTGAATATTATCTAGAAGTGACATTAAATTTGCCTCGATGCATTTTTATAAAATAAAAATTGAAGAAACTGGTAGCGAGAAGAAATGTATTTGGAAAGAATATAATACCTTGCTCACAAATACGGCTATTCTTGATGTTAAAAGTAGATAATAAACTCACTTCTTTCAACTGTTCGAGCAAAATAACAATGCATATAGTTTCAAAGTGTTACCCAATTAATAATAATTAATAGCTACTTTTATAGCGAGCATTAAGTCAATCCAATACAATCAATATACATTCTGTCTAAAATAGTGATTATCGCATATGTCAAAATTTCACCAGTCAATATTCATTAGCATTTTAACCATACTTTTCAGTATTCAAGCTTATGCGGCGCCAACGCCATCTGTCACCTCTCCTGAAATAGCTGACCAGCAGTCTGAAAAATATATAGCGACTCATCTCTCTCCAGATAGAGATCAGGTTGAATCGAGCCTTCATGTAGCTCGAAATCTTTCGCTTAGCCATTATAGAAAACAGCCTATTAACAAAGAGCTATCTGAAAAAATTTATGATCACTATTTATCTGCGCTAGATCCTTCTCGCTTATATTTTATTCAATCTGATATAGATGAATTTGAAAATTATCGCTTTAAACTTGATAGTGCTATAAAAACAGGCCAATTGTCCCCCGCCTTTAATATATACAATCGATACCAAACACGTGTAATAGAGCGATTAGAAAAACAAACTGAATTCATTGAGAAGAAAATAACATCCCTAAACTTCAAGAAAAATGAGTTTATAGAAACAGATAGAAGTGAAATGCCATGGGCAAAAAGCATTGATGAACTTGATGATGTTTGGCGACGTAGAACAAAAAGTACTGTTTTGTCTATGAAATTAGATGGCAGCACACTGGATGAAGCAAAAGAAACATTGACCAAGCGTTATAAAAATCAATTAAAAAGAACCTTACAAGCACGCAGTGAAGATGCCTTCTCAAGCTATATGAATTCATTTACGGCGGTTTATGACCCGCATACAAATTATTTTTCACCACGCTCATCAGAAAATTTTAATATTAATATGAGCTTATCTCTTGAAGGAATCGGTGCTGTCCTTCAGGCAGATAATGAATTCACTAAAGTAGTTAGATTGGTACCTGGTGGCCCAGCGCATAAACAAGGTCAACTTGGAACGGCTGATCGAATTGTTGGTGTAGCTCAGGGTGAAAAGGGAGAAATGGTCGATGTTATCGGATGGCGCTTAGATGAAGTCGTTGATTTGATTCGAGGCCCTAAGCATTCAATCGTACGCTTAAAGGTTATCCCAAGTGAAAGCCAGGCTGAAACAAAAACCGAGGTTATCAAAATAACTCGTGATAAGGTCAAGCTTGAAGAACAAGCAGCCAGCAGCACAACACTTGATATCGAGCGAGAAGGTAAATCAAATCATATCGGCGTGATTACTATCCCTACTTTTTATGCTGACTTTAAAGCAATGCAAGAAGGTGACCCTAACTATAAGAGCACGACAAGAGATGTCATTAAACTTCTTAATGATCTTCAAAATGAAAAACCATTAGATGGCCTGGTCATTGATCTTCGTGGAAATGGCGGCGGCTCTTTAGATGAAGCGAATCAATTAACGGGGCTATTTATTGATCAAGGCCCAACGGTTCAAATCAGAAGCGCTTCCAACAGAGTTGAAGTATTAGAAGATCCAGACCCTGCTTTAGTATATGGTGGTCCTTTGATAGTTCTAGTAGATCGATTAAGCGCATCAGCATCAGAAATCTTTGCGGGGGCTATTCAAGATTATGGTCGCGGCCTGATAATGGGCTCACCTACCTTCGGTAAAGGAACCGTTCAGTCTGTGCGCCCCCTAAATCATGGACAGCTAAAAATTACCCAAGCCAAATTCTATCGAATTTCAGGTGCCAGCACCCAGCATAAAGGGGTTGTACCGGATGTGATTTTGCCAGACACATACGACAAAGAGCAAGTCGGCGAAGATTCTCTAGAACACGCCTTGAAATGGGATTCCATTGATGCGGTTGAACATCAATTTTTTAATGCTGCGCAAAGCTATTCAGAACCAATGAAGAAAAAACATTCAGATAGAATCAATGCAAATCAAGAATACAAGTTACTGCTTGAAGAAATTGAATTCCTTAACAGTCAGCGTGATAAAAAACAATTAACGTTAAATGAAGCCTTGAGAAAAGCAGAAAATAAAGAACTTGATAAAATACGATTATCTCTAATAAATAAACGACGTTCTTTAAAAAATTTAGAAACCTTCAAGAGTTTAGAAGATTGGAATAAATTCGAAGAGAAAGACGCTTTAGAAAACCATGATAAAGCCAAAGAACCCGACTTTATTATCGAAGAAAGTGCTGAAGTACTCTTAGATTTTATCTTTCAAAAAGAAGTATTAACGGCCAAATCAATACATTAAAAAGTTTACAAGCAGCATGTCAATGTGATTAATAATACTATTACTAGCTATTCAGCATTTATGAACAGCTAGTAATAGACTGAATTTGACGTCTAAACACTTAGATGGAATCTCATTATGAGCAATCAAACCCCAAAACCTACACCATCTAAAAACAAGACCCGTACCATTAAAAAGTCATCGGATAAAAACAAGTCTAAACCCAATAGTCCCGAAAAAAACCAAATAGAAGATAATTTAAATAGTTTTTTTGACAGAGTCAGTGATGCAACATCAAGTGCATTCAGATTTGCAAAAAAGACAGGAGGCACCTCATATAAGGTTGGTAGAGCACTTATACAGTCTCAAGACCAACTAAAGCTTATGATTAATGCTGGTCAGTCGCTAAAAGACTTGCGTGAAGTTGCTGGCTTAACAGCATCTGAATTAAGTGAAGCAATAAATTCAAAAGATAAATCTATTATAGAAGCGGTTGAAAATGGTACAGCAACACTCTCTTTTGAACTTATTTTAAGGCTTGCGGCACTTCTTGCTCGAAATGATCCGATTCCATTTATTCTAAAATATAGTCGAACCTACTCTCCTGAAACATGGAGAATATTAAATGATTGGGGTCTTGGAAAACTCCCTTTACATTACGAAAGAGAAAGACAATTTATTAATATTTATAGATCTCAAGATAAAGCACGAGAACTATCCGATGAAGGCTTCAACCGAGTTTTGGAATTTACGAAACAGGCATTTAACTTATCCCTTCATTTCATAGGTGAACAAGAAGATGCGCTTCAAAGTATGTTAGACATTCAAGAACAACAATTAAAAGCGCTAAAAAGTAAAATATCACTAAAAAAAACAAGTGCTAAAAAAAGTCAAAAGGATGGAACAGATGCAGAGCACCAAACTAAAAATACGTCTGAGTCAAAAAACATCAACAACAATACAGATGACTTAACTAATAAAGGTAACGACTAATAAAGGTAACGACTAATAAAAGTGATGGTCAATAATCAGCTAAGCATATCGCCCCTTATAATTGGGTCTACTAAACGCTAAAGATAACTAGTTTTGAAAAATACGGCCCTGACATCTGGAAATATTCCGCGTCAACTTTTTGATATGACCTATCCAATGATAGGCGGTATTTTATCAATCATGTCGATGAACATTGTGGATACCTTTTATATCGCTCAATTAGGCACTAATCCATTAGCCGCCATGAGCTTTACCATGCCTATCATTTCTGTATTACTTAGCCTGGCATTTGGTATTGGCATCGGAGCATCGTCAGTTATATCTCGTACAATTGGCGCGAAACAACATCTTCTTGTACAAGCATATACAACGAATGCTTTAATCATTGCTTTGGTCTTTGCTGTGTTTTTCGCTCTTTCAGGTTATATCTGGATGGATGAATTATTCACTAAATTAGGTGCGCCTTTATATTTAATGCCAAGTATTCATCAATTTATGGACATCTGGTTTTTAGGCAGCTTTGTGGTTGTGATACCTATGGTCGGCAACTCTGCAATCAGAGCCGCGGGCAATACAAAATTACCGAGTTTGGTCATGCTAAGCGTCGCTCTTGTGAATCTACTATTAGATCCTATTCTAATATTTGGGCTATTTGGCTTTCCTGCCTTAGGCCTAAGCGGCGCTGCAATAGCAACCGTTGTATCGTATGCAATTGCCCTAATAATTGGCTTATATCTTCTTATATATAAATTTAACTTCATTAATATTAAAGCTTGCTACAGTCATTTTTATGAAAGCTGGCGCGCGATATTACGCATTGCATTACCTGCAACAGGGACAAATTTGATTGCACCGCTATCTGTCGGCATCACCACATGGTTTGTTGCAAAATACAGCCCTGAAGCCGTCGCAGGTTTTGGCGTGGCATCTAGAATCGAGTCTTTATTTTTAGTTGTTATTATGGGCTTATCTTCAATTATGGGGCCATTTGTCGGTCAAAACTGGGGGGCAAAGAATTACCAAAGGGTATTTTCTGGCATAGATATTAGTTTAAAGTTTATTTTTTACTGGGGCTTAATAACGACGCTTTTTTTATGGCTATTTTCAGATCACTTAACTGGCCTATTTTCTGATGACCCAGTGGTCATTCAATCAGCCTCACACTATTTGATAATTTTACCCTTTAGTTACTTATTTTTAGGCAGCATCATGGTGACATCGTCAGCCGCCAATGGCATGGGTAACCCCATACCCTCTTTAGTCATGTCTTTCCTACGCCTAATTGGTATATACATCCCTTTTATATTTATTTTTTTGGAATATATGGATGTATCAGGTATTTATTTAGCTGCAGCTATAGCAAATATTATTGTTGGCGTAGGTGCTTTTACTTGGTATAAAAAGCTAAAGAAAACCTATCTAAAAGACATCGGCTTAACATCTAACTGAGGTATACATGTCATCAAAGTCAAATAAAAATAACCGTTTGGTTTATTCAACAGAGCTAGGAAAAACCTGCCCAGATTGTGAAAATGCAATCGAAGACTGTACCTGCAAGGATGAAACAACGCCGCAAGGTGATGGGATTATAAGAGTTAGTTTAGATACAAAAGGTAGAAAAGGAAAAGGGGTAACACTTATAAAAGGCCTACCTTTGAAATCTACCGACTTAAAGGTACTTGCAAAAGAATTAAAACAAAAATGTGGTGTTGGTGGTTCAGTAAAAGATGGCAATATTGAAATTCAAGGCGATCATAGAGAACTATTAATGACTATATTAAAAAGCAAATCCTATACAGCTAAGAAGTCAGGCGGTTAGCTTCCTTCCCCCATCTGTTACCGGTTAAGGGTATGACAGAGCTATTATTTATTAATAACTCTATAGAAAATAGAAAACTCTATTAGCATTTGCATCTTTATTATTCGTAAGTAAATAACTTACCTACAAAAGTTTCAGTAATACCTGCATCTGAATTAACTTTAATAGAGCCGCTAGCGCCAATAGCTAAATTACGGCCATAGCTAGCAATTTGACTGCCAAAGCGTGCTTCAGCTGATTGACCTATAGGCTGAAACAATAACTCCTGATCAGGGCTTGAATCAATTAATTGATAAAAATACACTTTTCCTGCATTTAAATCGGCAATTGAATCGAATAAAGGTGCCGTTATAAATAAACTATCTTTAGTTGCGACGATATATTTACCAAAAGAGGCTGCGAGCTGAGTATCGTTGGCTTTAATGTAGGCTGTCTCTACCCAAGAATTACTTTCCTGGTCGAAATCAAACATATACACAGCACCAGAATCGCTATTATCGTTGTTGTCCATATCACGATTTAACCCTACTCCGCGGCTATCTTCGCCTATAGCTCCAACAAAAAGTTTATTCTTATTAATAGATACCGATGTTCCAAAATAATCACCTTTATCACTATTACTTGATTTAATGTGAGTCGTTAAAGCATAAGTGTCTGTCTGTATGGAGTAATTGAAAATATATACTGAGCCAGAGTCTTCTCGATTATTGTTTTCAGAAAAAGCCAGTTTCTCAGAAACAGGCTCCAATACCTTATTAGTAATAAAGTCGTTGTCATGATCTTCAAATGGACTACTAACAACTAAAAAGTCATCATTGAGGGACAAAGCTGAACCAAACTGATCGTTAGTTCCCGGGTTATTGGCCTTTAACACCTGGCTATATTGCCAATCATTAAGCACTTTTTTATACATATAAACCGCTCCAGAGTCTGGAAGAGTTGAATCATCAAAACCACCACTTTGACTATCTTCTAAGGGTGCGGATATAAGCAGTTTCTTTTCATCAAGAATAAGTTGGCGCCCAAAGCCTTTATTATAGTTACCATCACTGATTAAATTTTTATCAGGTTTAATATACAACTGTTCGGACCACTTATTTAAAGCCTCATCAAATTCGAATAAATAAACAGCCCCAGAAGCAGAAGCTGAATTATTTATTTTAAAATTCTCCGTTTCAGCATCAAATGAATTATAAATGCCTGCTGCAAAGCTATCTTCTCCTGGAGCAGATATAGCTAGAGTATTTCCATATAAAGCGACTGCTGAACCAAACAGATCACCAGACTCATTATTCGAAGACTTTATAAAACTATGAAAGCTCCATGTATTTAGTCCAGATTTTTGATAGATATACACCGCGCCAGAATTTTCACTATCTTCATTTTGAGTCGCTGTTAATTCAACCGGCGGGACTGAATTTTTCGCATCTTCAATAGAAACATAGTTTTCTAAGGGAACAACACCTTTAGCCAAACTATCTTCATTTGGGATACCTATCACTAAAAAATCATCATTTAAACTTATCACTCTGCCAAATTGATCATTTTCGGATACTGAAACGAAAGTATTTACTTCACTTTGTTCAAAACTCTCTAAATCTTTTCGGACAATATTTACAGGAAATGTTTGATTTATAGTGATACTTTTATAGCCATCCTCATCCTTATCGAAGGTTTCTGAGCCCACCTCTGTCTTTGTAAGCGGGTTTTCACAGTCTATATATGTTCTTGGTACTTTAATGTTGGCCGCAACATTGGTGCTTACCGTGTTATTTCCAAATTCTAAATCTGCACTTATAAAACCAGTCTCTTCGTCTATTGTTTCTAAAGTCTGTGAACCTTCTGAAGGGTATCCAAGGGTAACAGTGACTGAGTTAACCTGAGGGGAGTATTGAGTAATTCCCTCAAGATCATCGTCATTTGTTAAAAGAGATTCAAGATCAGGTATCAGGCTTTTTTCAGTGACAACAAGTACAAATTCATCTTCAGACGTTTCATCCGGATTAGGAATGAAATCAGAAATATTAACAGGCATTATTTCTGTATTACTAATTGCAAATGGAATGCTTAGATTTAATACATTGTTTTCATAAGCTCTAGGATACCCCTCAGGAAGACCCTCAACTGTATTTGTAATAGTTAATGATTCTAAAAAAACTAAATCGGTATAGGGTCCATTTTCTAAACAGAATGCTTCAGGTTTTTCAATATACTCAGCTGGTATACTTAGAGGATTATCGCGGCTACAGGCACTTATCAACAATGTTACTAAAGACAGTGCAGCAATTAATATTGAATGAAACTTGAGACCTGCTGGCATGAACAATTTTCCTTATATGCTCGGCAAATAAATTTTTATATACCGCCAATTATACGCAGTTAAGCAATTGATAAGATTGATATTGAACACACTTTGCAATGAATGATCAAAACTTTACGTTATTTCTTTTTTTAAACCCATTTAATTATCACTATTTTTCACTTTACATGGGCTCAGACCCACGGTTTAAATACGATTCAGTATCTCGGCTTTTTTAGCATTATATTCATTGTCAGTCAGCGCACCAGCATCTCGAAGCTTTGCTAACTTACCCAATAATTCCAGAGCATCATTGGCGTTTTCTGGCACCTTAGCATTGTTAATAGAATTTGAATTATTACTAAAATTATCTCCGTTCGATTGAACTGCCTTTGGAGCCGACTGTGATGAAGGCTGAGCAAAGTTAGTTTGAGGCGCGGGAGCTATTCCCGGCCCAGAGATCAAGGGTAAACTGGTCACCGCAATCGTGCCGAACTGACTACTAAAAGTCAGAGAGGTATTACCACCTTGTTGCTGACTCACACCACTAATATTGTTATTAAGCGTGTCATACACCGACACTTTTCCGTTCAATTCCACCGCTAAGCGATTTGGAAAGACCGCATAACGCATATTATTTTGTGCACCACTGCTAAACGGGCTACCCAAATCGCTTGGCCACCACTGATTACTGCCAGGTGTACCCGCTGTAATCAGTGGAAAAACCTGATTATTCGCCAGAATGTTCGAGAGTTCACCACAGATATTATTAACGGTAACCTTCAAACCATTATTGAACATATCACCTACCATCGTCATACCGCCGCGCATCCACTGGCCAGAACCCCCTAATTCAGGGCAGTTAAACTGGGCCATGCTGCCACCGCCGTTATTGACTGCAACCAACATATGTAAAACAGCCTCGCGGCTCAAGCCATAGCGAAAAGCGATATCGTTGACGAGGCTCTCGCCAACATCGGTAAGTCTTTGCATAAGAAACACCCTACAAAATAGTAAAACATCATTGAAAAACGCCGAAGATCACAGAACTATAATCAAAAACCGCTTGATAGGCTTCAGTTTTTTAAGTTCATGTATACCCTACTGCCTTAAAGAATAAATTTAGATTAACTCATCGATTACCTGGTTAATTTGTTTAATGTTAATCGGTTTTGTTAAATAATAATTGAAATCACTATTTAAACCACGCGTAACATCCTCTTTCATGGCATTTGCTGAAATAGCTATAAAAGGTACCTTTTCAAACTTAGGGTAGCGTTTTAATGTTGCCAATAATTCAAAACCTGTCATTTCAGGCAAGTTTATGTCCAGCATTACTAAACGATCAATATCTCGATACGCTTCTGGCGTTATATCATCAAAAGACAAAGCCAAAACTTCATCCTTGCTATATTGCAGCGGTGCAAGAAATGCCTGATTAACAGCAACAAATTTACCTGATTTTAATTCATTGACTACAATCCCCACGGGAGAGTGTTCGAACAGTTGCGAAATAAAGACCGACAATGACGCACAACTCAGATTAAGCTTCTGCCCATTTAGATCAATAATCTCAGTATGATTTAATTGCTTTTCATTTGGTCTATCAATTATCTTGGGTTTAAAAGTGACGAGGGTATAGTGCCCTTGCTTGATTTGATCTTGTCCAGAATGATTCTGTAATAGTTTAGTGAAGGTAATATCAGCAAAAAGAGTTTTATTCTGCGAAGTGCTCACACTAAGTTCTATGCTTTTCTCAGTAACAGAAAGATTATTACTAAAAGCACGAAATTTTTCTAACACATTTTCGCGTGAGCTTAAATAATCACTCGAAAATAATCTTTCAAACGAATGACCTATAATATTATTTTCAAAATCTTCACCCCAGAGATCACATAGACTTTTATTACAGTCATGAATTTTATCACCCTTAAGTATCAAGATTGCATCATCTGATCGCTTGAATATACTTTGATATAAATTCATAGTTTTCTCTTAACGGTAGTACCTAATTAGTGCCCATCCAGAAATGATACCTACTTCTGGATGGGCACTAATTAAATCAACCTTTTGCTTAAATCACCTATTTAAATATTGACTATTAAATCATTTTGGTCAATTTAATAACTATACTCATTTTATAACGCTTTATCGTTATGTTGATAAATATTGCCTTGCACCAACAATGCAGGCAACATTTATAGTGTTGTTGAAGGTACTACATTTCTTTGTCTAACACGGGAGACTAAGGTCTGAATTTACATACAGGAATGGATTTTAGTAATTATATTTATTCTGCAGAGACTAGATCTTCAATTATTTTATATAAATAATTAATCAGGTAAGGATATTCAATGCCTAACGAAAGCATTATTCAATGGGGTCATTCGCACGATTTCGGTATCAACAATAAACATAATGAAAACAAAGTTAAAATTGTATTTTACTTAACAACTATCATTATGGTGCTCGAAATTACAGCAGGTATTTGGTCTGGCTCCATGGCCTTACTTGCTGATGGCTGGCATATGGGAACGCATTCTGCTGCCTTTCTGATAGCCATCTTTGCTTATTCATATGCTAAGAAACATGCCCATAATCAGGAATTTAGTTTTGGTACAGGTAAAGTTAATTACCTTGGTGGATTTGCAAGTGCGGTTGCCTTAGCAATCGTTGCTTTAATGATGACTATAGAGTCAGTGCAACGACTAATTGAGCCTGAAGAAATCCATTTTAACGAAGCAATTCTGGTAGCCATCATTGGCCTTATCGTTAATCTTGTTTCTATTTTTGTGTTGCATGATGATCACCACCATCATACAAGCCATGATCATGACCAAAATATGAAAGCGGCCTACTTCCATGTTTTAGCAGATTCATTAACCTCGGTTCTAGCAATTATCGCTCTGCTAGTAGGTAAATATTTCGGCTGGATTTGGGTCGACGCAGCAATGGGTATTGTAGGTGCTATTGTTATTTCCCGCTGGTCATACGGATTAATTAAAGAAACAAGCGATGTGCTTTTAGACAAATCGGTTAATACTTCAAGTTTTGAAAAAGTGGCCATGGCCATTCACAATGAAAACAAAGCAGTGATTAACGATATACATATATGGAAAATAGGAAATTCACATCAAGCAGCGATTCTATCAGTTATTGCTGAGCAGCCACTTGAACCCTTTGAATACAAACAGATACTAAAACAACACTTACCTCAGGTATCTCACATTTCGATAGAAGTGAACAAACTTTAGAACAATTCATCAGACGCTTTAGCAAACCAACATTACCGTGTGAATAATAGAGTATTTGGGTCAACCTATATTCTATTTTCTTTGAGTTCACACAATCAATTGGCACATTATATTCATTCACCTTTATTTGCCTTATCATATTGAAGTCTGAAAATATTATAAAAGAACCTGATTGAAAACCTACCATGTCAAACAAAAAACACCAAAGCATCCACGATGAGATTCAAGAGCTAACTATCAACCATTATGACGTCAACGCAGAGTCTTTTTGGCAAGGCACTCGTGATCACGATGTCAGCCAAAATATCAATGCTTTTTTGCAGGTTTTACCAAAGGATAGAGCGCTGGATATACTCGATTTTGGCTGTGGCCCAGGACGGGATTTAGCAATATTTAAAAAACTCGGCCACAGACCAATCGGCTTGGATGGCAGTAAATCCTTTTGCGCTATGGCTCAGCAGTTCAGCGCTTGCACTGTATTGCATCAACAATTCTTAAGTCTTTCTTTAGAGCCAGAAAGCTTTGATGGTATTTATGCCAATGCCTCAATGTTCCATATTCCCAGCCAAGAGCTACCTGGCGTATTAACAGCCTGTCATCGCGCATTAAAACCCAAAGGCATTCTATTTACCTCGAACCCTAGAGGCGATACTGAGGGCTGGCAAGGAGAACGCTATGGTCATTATATGGAGTTTAATCAGAGTCAGCTTTATTTAGAGCAGGCCGGCTTTAGCATTTTAAATCATTACTACAGGCCAGAGGGTAAACCTCGACAAGAACAACCTTGGCTAGCAATTGTTAGTCAGCGTAACTCTTGTTTAGCAAGCTAGGCAACTCAAAGTCATGCCGCACTTACACCTTTTCACGGCTAACGGCAGCGTACATACTCAATCAACATTTGGTATAGGCGCATATCTATTGTTATCGGATACTAACGCCCCTTTACAATACCAATCTCCATCCAACGATATTGACCATTAACAGTACCCCCGCATGATCCATTTTCCTGAATCCAAATTAATCAGAGTAAAAGAGTCGTTACAATCTGCAAACTCATTGCCTGTTTCATTAAAATCAACACATGCTAATGCTTGGCTTTGTGCAAGACAGTGAATGAAGAATAAAGGGTTGGAGGGGAATGGTACTTACTTAAGACTAAAATCGTCCGAAATTACTAGACTTCAATAATTTACCCTCGCCCTAACGCTCACCTTGCCAGGGGAGGGAATGACTATTCTTAAGCTCCTAGCCCTGTCAATGGGCCAGTTGGGAAAGGCTAAGGTTCGTGGGGATTCATGGTGTTGAGGTTCGTGGTAAAACAATGGATTCGCCTGCGCGGGAATGACGAGTTGTTGCAATTAGGCTTACGATACACATAGTGCGTCGCGGATATCCTAGGATTTACTCACGCGCCGAATATAGTAGGGTGAGTACCAATATCAAGCAAAACATAACAAGTAGCTGCTACGGACATGGTACAGTTTGCAGAGTTAGGCGTTAAATGCCGCTAATAGCGAAATCGAGGGAATCTAGAATTTCTTGATGCAGGTGAGATAATGAGCCAATCGGTTTTTTTAGCAGACTTCTATTCATCGAAGAAATTTGCGGCGTCATTAGAAAAAGATCTTCATTTTCATATTCAATACTAATTGTCAGTCGTTTCATTACTTCATTGTTAAAAAACTTCGTACGGGCTATTGGAATAACGATTCTAGTATCAATATCGGAAATGAAATTGCTCTGTATATCTATAACGTAAGGAAAGTATTTCTTCGAAGTTTTGCTAGGGTTTACGTAAACATCAAATTGCGCCATCAAAAGCTCCGGAATTCGTCGCTAAACAAACCATGTTCTTCAACAAATTCGTTATAGGCTTCTATCGCATTTTTGTTATCTTTACGCCATTTCTTAGCGTTCGCCCTCTCGAGTTCTATTCTTAGTGCTTTTTCCAGGGTTGCAGATAAGTTAATATCGATGCTACGAATTTTATTCAATAGGTCGCTGTTGATGCTCAAATTGGTTGCTTTTTTAGGTGCGCTAGTATCATATAAATCCTGCATAGAAACGGCTCCTTGGAATGCGTATATACATGCGCACTATAAATCATTTAACAAGCAAATCAAAATTTAAAGGAATGTAAAATAGTGAAAAATGGACGATGCCAATTAGGGATTGGAAACCTGCCTGCATTATGTTGCCTTCTTGCCAAATAGCTTTTTCGGCATCCGGAACTTCCCAGAAATTATTAACACCATAGTGATAGCGCAACATGCGAGCGCAAAATTTCTCCCACTCCTTCGGTGATAGCTGTTCTATAAATATATCCATAGCTTATCTAGTTGCCGTTATTGTTATCAACGTAATTCATCATTCCATCTACATTAGGAGTTCCAGCCCCAATGGAAAAGGTGACATCTATTTCCCCAATGACCGCTTTGGGGGTTGTAATCAGACTAATACCAGCTCATATATGAGGGCTGGCTAGTAGAGACAAGCAAGACCCTCAGCCTCACCCGCAGAGTGACTATCCTGTAACACATTGAATTACGATATATTATATTTTGTTAGTATTTTTTAGGGCCTATCTTCAATATGGCCTTCGAAGGGCTATGATTATATATTCCAACAAGGAATAAGTGTTTTCTTATTGTAATAAAATTACTATATTGGGAATGTAGCTGCCTGACTTTTCTTGTTCAACTAAAGGTTGGGAGATTTTGGTCATTTTATGAATGCATCATCCAACCCAAAACTCGCTGTAATCCCGCTTTTTGAACTGTCTGCGGCTAATGAAGGTTTTAAAAAGAACCCCCAGGCAATCGGCCTGAGGGATTGTAGAGGTTGGTCGGATCCGCTTGTGGGACCATGCACCAAGCCAAGCGGGCGACCATCTTTCGGAGACCCTGGGATTCCAAAGGTCTAAAATTCTGATACAAGCTAAGTATATAACAACAATTTAGGGAAAACAAAGGTGAAAATTGATCTAGGGCTTGATACCACTACTTTGACACAAAACGAACATTTCTTTATGGCCACCTGGTACAATCTTTCACATGAAGACTCTTTGGACAGTGACCGCGTTTCCGTATTCGGTATCGAAATCGCCATCCGGGAACTCTTGCACCTGTACGAGCGGAGCGAAGATCATGGCGCCAAAGATAAGCGCAATGTGGTTGCATTCGAACTGTATGATCTTCTCCAGGTCGAGCCCCTACTCGATCTTACCCACTACAGTAACCTAAAAAGTGATCTCGTAGCACTATTGGATCGAAAAAAGGTTTGCAAGGACGAATACCATGCCGGCGTGGTCAATAAACAGCCTAATTTGGTGGCCAGTCTGTTACGACAAATGAAGACCTTGTTGGATCATCATTACTTAGATGACGCTTTCGCTGATGTTGAAGCTGTTCTGCAAAATCCCTCTTTGCCTGGAATCTTGTCCAATTATCAGGGTTACTAAAGTCCAATTAATTGGATTACGCGACAAACAAATACTTAGGGTACATATATGGCGGTGAGGGAGGGATTCGAACCCTCGAACGGTTTAACCCGTTACACACTTTCCAGGCGTGCTCCTTCAGCCTCTCGGACACCTCACCAAAGGATATATTCATAGATAATGAATATTAATGCTTATAAACCAATAAATTAAAGGGCTTTTAAGACGGCCGCTACTCTAAACTAGCAGCCAAATGAATGCAACTATTAGGGCTTGCTTTTGGCTCTATATAATATTCCTGGGCGGCACTGCTCCATCTCATAATAATCTGATAGACCATTCAATGACTCTGAAGCGCCTAACAAAAGATAAGCGCCCGGCTTTAGACTTTGGTGCATTTTTATTAAAAGCTCTCTTTTTAATTCAGATGAAAAGTAGATTAATACATTCCTACAAAAGATAATATCAAAGCCAGTGCCGATCTTTTGAAAAGATTCCATCAAGTTCAACAATTGAAAGTTAACCACTTTTTGAAAATCTGGCTTTATCTGCCAACCACCTTCTTCCTTTTTATCAAAACAACGCGCTAGACGCTCTTGAGACATACCCCTTCCAAGAGCTAACATCTCATACACTCCAGTTTTTGCAGAATTAAGAACAGTCTGTGAAATATCTGTCGCTGTAATGGCAACACCAGATTTCATTTTACCTGGGTTTGCATCTTGGAATTCTTTCGCTGTTATCGCAATTGAATAAGGCTCTTGCCCAGTAGAGCATGCTGCTGACCAAATTTTGATAGGTGCTAATGAGGACTTTGAACATAACTCGGGAAATAACCTGGTAGTTAATAAATTAAATGGGTGATTATCTCTAAACCAAAGCGTTTCATTTGTCGTCATCGCATCAACGACATCATTTTTTAAAGCGCTGCTTGAAGGCATTTTGAGCTGCGTAACGAGTTGATTGAGGCTTTTGAGCTCATGCTTGAGTAAAATAGACTTTAAACGGCTATTAACAAGATAAGCTTTATTATCACCAAGCAATATTCCGCAAGCTTCCTCTAAGAAAGCGCTAAAATGCTTATAGTCTTCAGAATCATTGGTAATCGACATTCAGATTAATCTTAATAAAAAATTAAAGAAAGATTTGAAGTACTGAACTTCAAACCAAAACCATTACTCGGCTTTAGCCGATAATCGGTCGATTATCTCCATGACTTTTTCAGCCAGCTCATCCGGACTAAACTTCGCCATAAAATCATTTGCACCAACTTTCTGAACCATGGCTTTATTAAAAACACCTGATAAAGAGGTATGCAACATAATATAGAGGGACTGTAAACGGTGGTCTTCCTTGCAGAGCGTCGTCAGTGTATAGCCATCCATTTCAGGCATTTCAACATCAGATATCATCAAACATATATGATCTGAAATTTTAGACCCATCTGAAACCAACTCTTTCAGGTAATCAAATGCCTGCTTACCATCATTCTTGGTAATGACATTTATTCCTATTGCCTGTAAACAATTTTGAATTTGTTTACGCGCCACAACCGAATCATCAACAACTAAAACAGTTGAAGGTACTTCTGCATTTTGCACACTAACTTTTTCTACAAAAACCTGATTTACAGATTCTTGAACGGGTGCAACCTCAGATAAGATTTTCTCTACGTCTATTATTTCCACTAACTTATTGTCAATTCGCGTGACTGCTGTTAAATAGTTATCTTTACCAGCGCCTTTTGGTGGCGGATGAACTGTTTCCCAGTTTAAGTTGATAATACGTTCAACGCCACCCACTAAAAAACCTTGGGTTTTACGATTATATTCCGTAATAATAACAAAACTGTTCGGAATGACACTTTCCGCAACGGGTGTCTGCCCAATAGCCATACCCATATCAATAATTGGAATCGTACCGCCACGGATATGTGCAACCCCTCGGACAACAGGGTGACGCTTAGGCATCAAAGTTAACTTTGGGCACTGCAAAACCTCTTTCACTTTAAAGACGTTAATACCGTAAATTTGTGCGCCCTGAAGCTTAAACAACAATAATTCCAGTCGATTCTGACCAACGAGTTGAGTCCGTTGATTAACACTATCCAGAATACCGGCCATATAAAGAGCTCCAATTTGTAGAACAAGCGGTATGATAATTGCTGCTCTACTAAATATATAAATATGTTTTTCTATTTATAAACTCAATGTTTATAAAAATTCCTGAATTTTTACGCCTTTAAGCATAAAAAATGAGTGTTATAAATACAGGACAGTACATATCCAAAATTCACTTATAACAACGCTATCAAAAGCATAGGACATAAAATGAAAATTAGTAGGCAAATATTCATCTTGATATTGCTTTTTATGTCGGCAAAGTGTTTTTCTGTTTCAGCAGAACATACTTTAAGCGCGCAGCTAAATAATTTTTTAACTCTACAACAAAGTGATATTGCGGAAAAAGGTTACCGCTCTGACTTCGATATCGGCAATATTGACCCGCGCTTTAATGAAAAATCATGTACTTTGCCTCTAGATTTCTCACTTAATCGCTCCCCTCTCACGCAAGCTAACTTAACGGTACTTGCAGAATGTAAAGATCAGACGCCATGGAAAATCTATATTACGACTAAGTTTAATGTTTATGGCAATGTTGTTTATGCCTCAAGCACTTTGCCAAGATCTCATACTATTCAAAGACAAGATCTTGAAGTTAAAGAAGAGGCAATTAACCAACACTATTACGCCAGCTTTAGTAATATAGAAGATGTTGTAGGCATGATAGCCAAAAGATCGATAAGACACGGTTCTGTCATTCAAGCAAATTTATTGCAAGCGCCTAAACTAGTAAAGAAGGGTGACAATGTCGTGATTATGGCAAGCACACAGGGCATTATGATCAAAATGCGCGGCACCGCCATGCAGGACGGTGAGCTTGGCCAGCAAATAAGCGTCAAAAACACTCAATCTGAAAGAATTGTCAAAGCGCGTGTTGCAGATTCCGGCCTTGTTAGTGTTACACTTTAACCTTGTTTTTTATCTAGCTACCTTTTTCAAATTATTTTGAAATTCAAGCTAAAGCTCTATAAATATCGGCCGATATAAAGAGCATAAGAACTTTTATAGGATGATTTAAACAATGAATATAGATATTAATGGGTTCAACGCAAACCGTTCGGATGGGCAGAAACGACCAGTTTCTACCAAAAGCCCGGACACTACAAATACTGCATCATCCTCAAATCAGCCAGCAGAGCAAAGCACCTCTTCTAAAGTAAGTGTCAGTCTTAGTGCATCAGCACAAAACTTATCTAAAATTGAAGCAGAACTAAAATCACTTCCGGATATTAACCAGGCAAGAGTTGATGAAGTCAAAGCACGGATTGATCGTGGTGAATATCAACCTGACTCAGCAAATCTGGCACAAAAAATGCTTAACCTAGAATAGATACTTTCTATTCTAGGACTTTTTTATGAATCAATTTACTGAAGAACTAAAAGAATTACTGAAACAAGATATTATTGATCTCGCTTCGTTAAAGTCTCTTCTTGAGCAAGAAAAGATCACACTCACTACACGTAATATCCAGAAAATCAATCAACTAACTGAACAGAAGTCAAAAACTGTTGCTCAGCTAGAATCACGAGCGAAGTTAAAAGCCAAATTAATGGCAGGCTCTGGTCTTGGGATTCGCCCCGGTCAGGTAGAAGAAAAACTTTTCACATTAAATGATAAAGAGCTAATGTCACTTTGGCAGACCTCTCGAGACCAACTCAATAAATGCCAAGAGCAAAACTCAGTCAATGGCAGCATCATTTCTCAATCTCGCCAACGTGTCACAAAGCTTATGACGATTATTCGTGGCCAAAATAAGACGCCGAATTTATATGGTCAGCAAGGTAAAACGCAGGCTTTCAATAGCAGTCATCGTATTGGCAAAGCTTAATCATTTAATTGCTCAAAGACACTCGACGTTTAATTTGAATCCTCAGTAATCAACACCCTTACGCGCTTTAATCCCTGCTTTATAAGCATGTTTAATTTCTTTCACTTCGGAAACGGTATCCGCTATTTCTTTTAATGCTGAACCGCCGCCTCGGCCAGTCACAATAACGCTTTGCTCATAAGGTCGACCCCTCAAGGCCGACAACACCACATCTTCATCCAGGTACTTATAAGCCAGCATATACGTCAATTCATCCAGAACAACCAGTTGCAGCGAATCATCTTTTAACATTTTTTGTGCCACTGCCCAGGTTCTTCTTGCTGCTTCAATATCAGAGGTTCTATCTTGGGTGTTCCAGGTAAAACCTGTACCCATCTGGTAAAACTCAACTTCAGGTAATTTCTCTTTCAAGAATATTTCTTCACCTGACAATATCTGCCCTTTAATAAACTGAACAACACCCACTTTTTGACCATAACCCATCGCCCTTAGCACCATACCGAAAGCAGAGCTACTTTTGCCCTTACCATTGCCGGTTAAAAGGATGAGCACGCCTTTCTCTATATTCGCTTCTGCAATATGCGCATCTATATTTTCTTTTTGCTTTTGCATTTTTTTCTTGTGGGATTCATTTTGGTCTTGTTCAGTCATATCTATTGCCTATTTAAAATCAATACAAAAAATTAATTATTTAGTTTATCGAACACTGTCTAGGTACTCACAAACATACTTCATACCTTGAAGTGTTCTTACTGAAAAGCGATGCAAAAGATCACCGTCTACATAAAATATTCTATTATTTTTAACCGCGGGCACTTCGGGCCATTTCTGCCAGAAGTCGCCCTCACCTAAACCTTTACCATGATGTGAGGGAATGATAATGACATCCGGTTGTTTCGCTAAAATATTCTCAATACTCACCTGGGGGTAATCGCCGATACTGGCATCAAAAATATTTTGTCCGCCACACACTTCAAACATTTCATTAATCCAACTCTTGGCCGCCATCGCTCGAAGCGGCTCACTCCAAAGCTGATAGAAAAAACGAATGGGTGCTTTATTGGCATATTGTTTTTTTAAACCTTCTAAACCGTCCAAATACTTTTTGGCCTCTTCCTTTGCTTGCTTTTCAAGGCCAATTAATTCACCCAGACTAACAATTTCATCGGCAATGTCTGATAAAGAACTCGTATTGCTTCGATAAACATTGATACCAAGTCGTTCCAGCTGATTTATATCATCCACTTTGCTTCCACCCTCCCATGCAATGACAAGATCCGGCTTTAGGCTCAGGACTTTTTCAATTTGAATTCCGCTGTAATCGCCAATCACGGGAATCAACTTTGCTGCTTCGGGATAATCTGCAAAACTCGTTGTCGCCACAATTCGATCACCAGCGCCCAATAAAAATAGTAATTCGACAGAATGCGGGGATAAAGCAATAATTCTTTGAATATTATGCTCAGAAGCATAACTGAATGATTGAACAGATAATAAAATGAATAAAATAAACACAGATAACATTCGATTTATAAAAGATAGGCTTGGATGCCTCATACTGAACGCCTAATTCCGTCTTTGCTTTAAAACAAGTAAAAAGAAAATACTGCCAATCGCTGCCGTAATAATACCAATGGGTAATTCACTATCTTCCATTAAAGTACGAGCCAGGACATCAATCCAGACCATAAAGCTGCCACCAAAAATCGTACACGACCATAAGAAATAGCGCTGATAATGCTGAAAAACCCGACGAACCATATGCGGTATCATCAGGCCAATAAAACCAATTCCACCGGTATTTGCGACTAAAGTCGCCGTCATCAAGGAGCTTAATAACAGCATATTGATGCGAAGCTTATGAATATCAACCCCCAAAGCACGTGCACTTTCATCACCGGCTAAAGCGGTTCTCATTTGTCGTGAAAACCCGAGAAAAATGGCTAAACAAATAATTACTATAACGATTGGCAAATAAAGGTTATCCCAATTTGCCCGAGTAAAACTCCCCATCGTCCAAAATAACAGGCTCGCCACCGCTTGGGCATCAATATGGTACAAGACCAAGCTTGTGGCTGAGGCAAACATAAAAGAAACCGCAACACCCGCCAAGAGCATGCGTTCTATTTGTAGACCATTACCCGCAAAAGCCAGCACAAGAATGACAGATAATGTGCTTCCCACAAAGGCACCACCGGTAATACCTAATTGAAGTAGGCCATATTCCACTAAAAATGCACTGGAACCCGATAAGGAAGCAATCACTAGTACCGCGCCAAAAGATGCGCCTGACGATATTCCAAATAGATACGGGTCGGCCAAAGGATTTCGCGTCACCATCTGCAAAACCGCGCCGGATAACGACAAGCCAGCCCCGGTTAAGAATGCGAGTATCATTCTGGGTAAGCGAAGCTCTTCAACTATACGTACATGAATAGCATTAACAGAAGTATCAAAACCTAGCAATGAACAAAGCCATTCATAAAGTTCTGAAAAATGAATATCAATCGCACCATAAGCTAAAGAGATAAAAATGCTGATAAATGCAATTAAGCAATAAAATACGTATCGATAATTTTTCAAAGCACTGGCATTATTCATCATGATAGGCATAGGTTATTCTAGGATGCTGATGAATCGGATGTTTATCCACAAAGGCTTTTGAATTAAATACTTCAGAAAGTATCTGTTCAGTTAACACCTCTTCTGGTGTTCCAACTGAAGATAACTGGCCTTTATCTAAGACGATAATTTTATCGCAGAATGCCGCAGCTAAATTTAAATCATGAAAAGAAGCAAGCACAGTGACATCCAGTTTTTTTACCTTCTGCAAAACCTCAACCTGATAATGCACATCCAGATGATTGGTCGGTTCATCCATAATCAATAATTTAGGCTTTTGAAGCATGGCTCTGGCTAACATGACTCGTTGTTTTTCACCGCCGGACAAGTAAGAAAACAAGCGCGCCGATAATTGAAGTAAATCATTATCGAGCAATACCTGCTTAATACTATTTTTGTCTTCAGGCGTATCCCATTCAAAGAGTTTTTTGTGGGGCGTTAAGCCAAGCGCAACCACTTCATAAACAGACAGACCTAAGTGATCACTTTGCTCTTGGAGAATAACCGCCATATTTCGTGCATTAGCATTAGCACTGCCCTGCCAAATATTTTCACCTTCAAATAAGACCGTGCCTTCGTCGGGATGATTCACTCGGTAAATACAACGCATCAAACTGGATTTACCCGCACCATTTGGCCCGATCAAGCCAACAAAACTGCCTTTTTTAATAGCAAAACTAATCTCATTCAGAATCTTATTCTGATCAGCTGACCAGGATAGATTTGATACTTGAAGTAAATCTGGCTCAGACGCAAGAGACTGTTGTATAACGCCTACTAAGCTTTTCATTAAAATTGGCCGTTCTCTGTGATTTTCAACTTAAGTAAATCGAGAACGATATTCATATCCATATTTGCCTCAACGGCATCCGCTAAACGATCAATTTGTTGCTCACGAATTGCTTGAAAGTCGGGCGTTTGTTCAGATTCTAAACCAGCCCAGGACAAAATAGCCTGCAAGGCTTCCGGCTTTTCAAATATGCCATGCCAATAGGTTCCTGCTATATTGCCGCATTCACTTATTGCGCCATCATAAAAGCTTGAACTATTTGATTCATAGTGCAAAAAAGGCCGCTGCAAAGCTTCACCTTCCGATAAACCAGTATGAATTTCATAACCAGAAACCAGTGCATCATCGAACAACAAACGCCCCTCTCTATTAAATAGCTGTTTTTCTTGATGCAAAGTCGTTTCTATATTTAACAAAGAAAAGCCTTCACTAGACCCTTGCTCACCCTCTGAAGCTAAAGGGTCGTTTACAAGCGTACCTAACATCTGGAAACCACCACAAATGCCAAGCACCTTGCCGCCAAAACGTAAATGTCGCTGAATAGCCTTTTGCCATTTATGCTCTTTAAGAAAAGCTAAATCAGCCCGAACTGATTTAGTGCCGGGTAGAATAATCAAATCTGCAGCAGGAATCTCTTCACCCATTCGAATATATTGAAAATCAATATCCGGGTGGACTCTTAAGGGATCGAAATCTGTATGATTACTAATACGAGGCAGGACAGGCACAAGCACTGTAAACTTTTGAGTATTAGTCTTAGCTTGTTCTTGAGGCAGTGCATCTTCAGCATCTAGATGAAGATCATGTAAATACGGCAACACCCCCAAAACAGGTTTACCGGTATATTCCTCAAGCCAATCAAGCCCTGACTGAAGCAAAGCGATATCACCGCGAAAACGGTTAATTACAAAGCCTTTAATACGCGCCTGCTCAGTTTCACTTAATAAAGCTAAAGTGCCAACTAAATGCGCAAAGACACCACCACGATCAATATCTGCAATTAAAATGACAGGGCAATCAACGGCTTCGGCAAAACCCATATTGGCAATATCGCGATCACGTAGATTTATTTCAGCCGGTGAGCCTGCCCCTTCAACCATAATCACAGCATAACGTTTATCCAAACGCGCATGTGATTCTAGTACAGCAGCCATCGCGAGGGTTTTATAGTCATGATAAGTGGTCGCCGACATATTGCCTTTGACCTTGCCATGAATAATCACCTGCGCGCCAATATCTGTTTCAGGTTTAAGCAGAATCGGGTTCATATCATTGCTTGGCTGCAAACCACAAGCTACTGCCTGTAAAGCTTGAGCTCGACCGATTTCACCGCCTTCAATGGTGACAGCACTATTCAGCGCCATATTTTGTGGTTTAAAAGGTACTACATTGATGTTTCGTCGAAGCAAACAACGACACAAGGCAGCGACGAGGGTACTTTTACCCGCGTCGGAAGTTGTGCCTTGTATCATTAGTGTTGTCATACAGCTCTAGTCAAGTAAATTTATAGTTGATGTAAATACAATTTTACTCGGATTTGAAGACAGGGCGATACTATCAATAATACTATTGTCGTTGGTATCAATGATATGTATTTGAGGGCTTGATGCATCGCCAATTCCTACCCATAACTCTCCTTGTGGGCTAACTGCCATATCTTGAATATCTAAATCAGCCAACTCTGTTAAAGGCTCAGTTACTACACCATTTGATGGATTAAATTGATAAACATTTGCCTCGTTAGTAGAGCTTCCAGTACTTGCCTCCCCCTTGAAATAACCAAGAGTAGATGACACCAAAACCATCCCATTTATATTGCCATATGGATTAGTATCCTCATCGCCATCGTCGACTAAAATCTCAGAACTAAAGTTATTAATATTTATTTTTTCAATTCCGCCAGTGAATTCAGCCGGAGCTGGCACCCACCACCTCTCATACCTACCGGCACCTGCTATCAATAAACTATCATCTACTATATCAAGCTCTACAGGATTTTTAATGTTTAGCTGCATCCCGTTTAACGGCTCAGAATCAAGATCAATTTCCTGATCAGTAATCGTATCAATGACAGCTAGATAAGCGTCACCTGGAATAAAAGAAGCATCCATCACCTGCATGACAACATACAGCCTGTTGTTGTGTAATATTGCCGCAGACATTTGAGGTATTCCATCTGAATCATAGGCACTTAAATCAATTTCACCTACTTTAAAAAGATCACCCTCACTAGATTTTACACTAGGATCCACTATCCAAATTGAGGGAGCCCCATATCTGATAACGTATGCTTTCGTCATACTAACAAACACTAAATCATATGGATTGCTTGGTGAGCTAGCAGGATCATCAGTAAGAAATTGCCACTGAACCAAAGAAGGATTATTAAAGTCATACTTAGTTATATTATCTTGATTAAATCGACCTATTCGGTAGAACTGCTCTCCATAAGTAGCAACGGTTATGTCAGATAGAGACTGTGCAGCATACCCTTCAATAACATCATATGGACTAGCAGTGTTTGCTATCGAAATTTCACTTGATGAATAATCAGAGGCTACGCCAGCAATTACAGCAAATGATTCCCCTGTTACTAAGGAATTTTGCTTGCTATCACTATCACTACAGCCGTAAATAATAGAGAGTGTCAAAAATACACTAACTCTGAAAAAAATCCTTATATCCTTCATTGCTTCAACCTCTGAGTTATTTAAAAATAAACTTTATATTCTGCAAATGCACTAACGCCTTTTACCTTAAAACCATTAAATTCTTCTTTCTCCTGACCGCCTAAGTTTTGGACAACCAATTCCAAAGAACTGTTCAATTTAGGAAAAGAAAATAATGTATTAAGGTTAATTTGATTAAGATCTTTAATAGCCCTAATATTTTTAGAGTCATAAAAACCTCCCGACTTGTGTTCATATTCAATAGTAAATGTGACATCATTTTCTTTCAGGCCAATTGAAAAAAAGTTGTCAAATGTCGAAATACCAGGTAACGATCGCCCTTCACCAAACTGGCGAGAATCAGACAATTCTTGAGAATCCTGTAATGTTAAACGGTTTGATAAAAACACCGCATCATTTAGCGCATAGGAGACATCTAGCTCTACACCCATAACTCTTGCTTTAGAAATATTATTAGCCTCGCCAATTCCTCTGGAGTTGAATATCATTAAAATTGCATTCACTAAATCACGGTAAAAATACATACCAGTAGCTTTAAAATTATTATTTTTATATTGAAATCCTGCATCGAAGTTAATGGCTTCTTCATCTACTAAATCAGGGTTGCCTGTTGTATATCCCTGATCGCCAAATTTTTCTGACAAACTAGGCGATCGAATATCTGAAGATAAGTTCATCTTGTATAGCCAGTCTCTATCTAACTGATAAGATAAACCTGTGTGAAATGTGGAACTAGTAGAAGTGATTTCTTTATTACTTAATTTAATCGCATCTTCGGTGGATAAAACCCTAGCTGACATGGTTAACATTAGCTCGGTAGTTTGACTAATCCATTCATCTTGAATACCCAGAGAAAACTGCAATCTATCATAGGATGATCGAACACCACTCTTATAATTATCAATTGTATAGTTTTCTTTTTTAGAATCTAAATTGATATTAAAAAAGTGATTTCTAATGTTATAGGAAATCTGAGAGGTAATACCAAAACTAATATTTTCAGTAGCCTCAAGATTTTCTTCTACCCCCAATGTCCCTTTACGATCGTCATAAAGACTATTTTTTTCTGAGTAGAAATATTTAAAAGATGAGCTTAATCCCGACTTAAACCAATGATCATATTTCAAATTGAAATTTGCGTAATCCGTACTAAGTTTAGCCGTGTTAAATTGCGTATTATTTTGGTCAGGTAATTCCTGATCTTTATCAAAAAATTGCCCTGAAAACATAAACTTGGAATCATGACTTAAGCTCGAATTTACATTCACAAACATATTGTAGTGCCTTAGTTCTCCATTATTTCTTCGGTCTGAAAAATCATCATTAATGTCATCAGGAGTTTTATTGATATTGGTGAGTTGAAAATCATTATCACTTTCTAATATTTCAAATGAAGCGGAATAATTAGTAGTATTAATTTGATCACCAAAAGATACACTTGTTTTCTGAGTTTCAAATGAACCTACCCTGTGACTTAATTCACCATATACTTTATCGCTTACTGAGTTATTTGTGACGATATTAATAGCACCACCTATCCCTGAATAACCTAACTGGACAGGTGAATTCCCTCTATAAACCTCAATACGCTGTATGTTTCCTAATAGAAACTGACTTAAATCAACGCCACCTCCAAGGGCCTCATTAACTAACATACCATCCAAATATATATTTACTTGAGAGCTCGTTGAACCCCTCATACTTATTGAAGAATATGTTCCAAGCCCACCTATTGAACGAATTTGAATGCCAGATTCTTTTTTTAATACCTCAGCAACATTTGTCGAGCCAGCATCAAACTGATTTTTATTGATCACTGTTACATGTCCAGTTTGAAAATCAGTATCAATCTCATCGGCAGCAATAGGGTTGGCAGTAATTATAACTTCTTGGTGGCGTAGTGGTTCGTCAGCAAAAGCTGTAACAGCTAAAACTAAAAGAACATATATCGTGTAGAGTTTAAAATTCACGCAGCACCATTAATTTCGTTTTAATGTGGCGTGCAGAGGCATATATCTATAAAGCAGGAACAATCCGCCCTAGCATCGCCCTCCGCAATACCGGTAAAACGTAAGCAGGCCGGTCTCCGGGCTCATGAGCTAGTTGAGATTCAACTGGCCTTTAGCGCCTTCCCATGTTTTTACACAGTGGCATTTGCTAAAGCTTGACTCATTTACCGTTGCGGGGGCAGCATTGGATTTGTTTTATAAGTGGAAACTTAAAAACTCACCGATTTCCCGTTTCATTCATCATTCTGATCGAATGTGAATACCTGTAACGCGGGGCCAATTTAAAGTTGGAAGAGGTAAATGTCAAGATGATTATATTGCTGAAGTAGCTTTGTTTTTATCTGTTTGCAATATTAAACGTGATGGGGACTTCAATATAAGCCGTTTCAGTTTGCTCATCTTCGTTGTCTAAGGCCTTGAAATGCCAGGAAGTTCTTACAGTCTCGTAGGCTTCAAAATTAAGAACACCATAATTGGTGCTTTTAACAAAAGTAAGATGCTCTATAGAACCATCTGCTCGAACATGAACACCTAATATTACTTCACCCTGCCAGCCCCGCTTTACAGCCAAGCTTGGATAGTTAGGTTTAGGGTTCTCATTTGATCCAATCTGGAATCGAGAAACTTGTGAGTCATTTTTTTCATCCAAGGATGCTTGCGGTGCGTTTGAAGATTGCTTGGTAAGCGGATGTTCCTGAGTAGGTTCTTTAAACGCTTGACTTGCTGCATCTACTACAACATCTTCAACAACTTCCTGATTAGCTTTTTGAGAAAATTGGTCATCTACCTCCTTAATCGGCACTTCTACAATCCGTTCAATCTTCTTGACTTTGGGCTTATTCGGCTTTGCATCAGGCTCAGTTTTACCCACCAATACTTTTCGCTCTTGAAGAGTATTCGTTGAATTAATTACGTTCTTTTTAGGCTTTACGTTTTGATTTAATTTTTGGATGTTTACGGGCAACTTTTCTAGAGGCTTTTCTAGTGACTTTTTTGATGTCTTAGATGGGGATGAGCTTAATTCTTGCTCGCTTTTGACTGGTTTGATTTCAGACAGATTATTTTGACTCCAGTTCATAGCAACACTCATTCGCGACTTTGAACTGGATTGAATATCTTCAGAAGATTTAACAGAAAACAACACAAACACAAAATGCACAAATAATGAAATAATCAAAGCCAGAATCAATATCCGATTACGATGTTGGATTGAATGAATGATGTGAGTAGCCATATTACAAAAAGTAGTCATTGTTCAGAAAAACGACAACCATGATACAGATTATTTTGGGCCAGCCTAATTAAATCTCAACGATCAGATTTTTAATGCTGGCATTTTATCAATAAGATTTCTTTTCTTAAGAGCACTTAAAGATTTTATTTGATATTCACGCTTCGATGCTGAAGACCTGTTCAGACACGCTTCAAAATAAATAATTTTCTTTGGTTCATGTGCTCTAAAAAATTTTGCGCCTTTGGTATTAAAACCTTGATAAACCTCACAATGCTCTAAGAAACGTCGATCAATGTCTGTGGTGATACCCGTATATAACTTCCCACACGCAGTTTGAATAATATAAACAAACCATAGACTGGCCTTTTTTGACATCAGAACAACTCTCTTTGCATCAAGACAATAAATTGAATTCCCAAACTGTAAAACAATGTTAATTATTGATTTATATAGCTTTTTGTTAATGCTTTGTTACCAAATGTTGGCTATTATAGATACCATAGAACAATACGTAAGTGCTGGAGGGTTCTAAAATGAAAGTTACATTCGATATCACTAAATTATGGCAAAGCAAAGCAAAACACGCTAGTCATAAAACTAAATCGGTTCATTCCACTCACTCAAAAACGCAAGTTTCTAAAGATAGTTGGGATATGTCTCCTGAAGATGCGCTTCGAGTTCCGTACTCAGGCTATAAATAAGCTCTTGAATGAGAATTCAAATAATTACTGCCCCTTTATCATATTGATTTCGGCTTGAGACATATCAACTCGCACTCTATAATGCCATCTCCTTAATTTTGATGGTCACTGTACATGTCTGAAGAACAAGATGTAATCAATTTCAACCGTCTATCTTGGCATAGCCGAAGAGGTATGCTCGAATTAGACGTACTTCTGATACCGTTTCTGAATGAAGTATTTCGTGATTTATCTAAAGAGGATCAGGAACGCTACAAAAAATTATTAGACTGCGAAGATCCTGATTTATTTAGCTGGTTTATGCGAAACTCGGTACCCACTGACCCAGATCATGCCTATATGGTTAATATGATTTTGAAACGTGTTCAGCCAGACTAAGCTTGAATTAAAGCCAAGCATTAGAGTTGCGCTACTCTTATCAATACCCTGTATTGCTACTCTAATACTAATACTCTCAACGCAAATTCCAGTTTTTATTTCATTGATTCTCGTTTGTTTACACGGGCTAATGAGCTACCGGTTTATTTCCAACGTTGCTTTACTGGCCTCGCCCTTATCTATTCAAATTCTACAAATCAAGAATCAATCCATCTATCTGGAAGATAAAAGTGGACGACGCTTTGTCGCTAAGCCCTTAAAAAACACCTTAATACATCCAACATTTAGTTTACTTAGTTTTGATTGTGAGCCCATAAATGACTTATCCTTTCAAACTAAATCTGCACAAAATAAAAATAGTCCCTATCAAAGCTCAAGCACTGAAATTATTCATATAGCGTCTCTTGATAAAACCACTAATACCAAAACCAGAACTATTTTAGAAAAGATTCAGCATTTTTTACCTAAGCGAATTCTCTCTGAAAACAGACGACACCTCATTATTTGTAGGTATAATGCAGTCGATTCAAGTGCATTCAGACGAATTAGAGTATGGTTAAAATTTAACCAATAGTATTCATCTCTTGATCAATATTTTTTTAATCTCTTAAAATCTGCAATGCTAATCAAATTTTCTACACTTTCTACACTGGGTAATGACATGAACTTATTTAGCGCCGCGCTAACTGATCGTTTTATTTCTATCACCGGGCCCGATGCAGTCAAATTCCTTCAAGGGCAAGCTTCTTGTGATCTTAATGAACTGGGTGACGATGCGTATTCATACGGTACACTTAATACACCAAAAGGGCGTATGTATTGTCTGTTTAAGATTATTAAGACTGATGAAGGCTTATTGCTTTCTATGAATGAGAGTTTATTAGAATCTACCCTGAATAAACTCAGTAAATATGCTGTATTTTTTAAATGTGAACTCAAAGAAGACTCTTCATTTGAAGCCTATGGCATCACAAGCGAACAAAATAACAGCTATCAAGACTTTCTCAGCACCACCCATCTAAATCAAGAAGTCATCCTGAGCTGCGTCAAACAAAATGATGATTACTGGCTTAATATTTCTTCGCATAAAAATCTATGTGAAGTTTGGGTAAAGAAAGCTTCACCTAAACCTTCTGCCTTAAGCCAATGCGAGCAAATTAGCACCGATCAGTGGCTAGCCCTTGAAACAATATGCGGTATACCTGAGTTATATGAATCAAGCCAAGATGAATTCATCTTGCAATTCCTTAATCTTCAGCAACTTGGTGCCGTCAGCTTTAAAAAAGGTTGTTATACCGGGCAGGAAATAATTGCCAGAATGAAATTCCTTGGAAAACAAAAAAAACAGACTTACCTTCTGCATTCCGATAAAAAATCAATTCAAGCCCCTTTAGCAGCAATATATAATAAAGAAGGCAGCAAATGTGGCACCTTAATACGTTCGCATTGGTCTGAGAAGACAGGATCTGTCAGCCTTTGTATACTTCCAATTGCATCTGCTTTAACTATCGGTGAGGTGTTTATAAGCGCTAGTTTGGATGTTGCTTTTTCTGTGATTGAAATTGACTATAGTGAATTCAAAAAATAAGCCTTTTTCTCCTCTAAAAAAACACAAAATCTTTGAAGCTCTGCTATAACTAATAAGTATTCGAAACAACTTACGTTATATTGGGGCTTTCATGTCAGAAATTGGTCAGAAAATTCAAGCAGATATTCTGAAAGCAATTGAAAACGATACTATCGTTCTTCCTACATTGCCAGAAATCGCACTAGACGTTAAAAAAATCACTGAAGATGAAGATTCAGGCCTCTTCGATTTAATCGAAGTCATCAATAAAGATACAGCCCTTTCTGCGCGTTTATTGAAGGTCAGTAACAGTCCTTTATTTCGCGGTGCCAATGAAATTACCAACCTGAATATGGCAGTGAATCGCTTAGGTATGCAATATACAAGTAACTTGGCGACAGGCTTGGTCATGGAGCAAATGTTCCAAGCTACCTCTGAAATGATTGATAAACGCATGCGTGACACGTGGAAGCGCAGTACTGAGGTTGCGGGCATATGTAATGTTTTAGCAAGACCGCACTCTCATTTAGCGGCGGGCCAGGCAACCTTAGCAGGTTTAGTGTTTGCGATTGGCGCCTTACCCGTATTGAAATATGTTGAAGATAATGAAATTCAAATAAGCAGTGTGGTGCTGGATAATGTTCTAGACGAATTACAACCTGCCATTGGTGAGCAAATCCTGAAGAAATGGGACTTCCCCAGCGAATTACGGCCTGTACCACGCGAATGCATTAACTTTACAAGAAAGGTACCAAAGTCAGATTATTCCGACTTAGTGACTGTCGCTTTACTTCAATCCTATGCGGGTTCTGATCATACTTACGGGTCACTGGATTGGAATCATGTAACAGCTTTTGAGCGCTTGGGGATCGACCCAAATATTGACCCTAATGAAGATGAAGATCTTAACGCACAAATGGAAGCAGCTATGGCAATATTAAATTCTTAAGCCATAAGCAAGTAAATTCATATTCTTTGTGGCATCGCTATCGCAATCAGTGAGGTAATGACATCTGAAATCGCCGCACCAGCAGGCGTTTTTTTTGTAGAAATAAGTATTTAGTTGATAGAGGGTATTTAAGCAGCTTATATTTTAATGCTTAAGCTATGCTGCCGTAGGCTCGCAGTTTATACAGCGAACAGAATACTGACTAAAAACTAACACCCATCCTTATTCAGTTCCACAATAGGCCTTGTACAATTTATTCTTGTTTATGTCTGTTCGTGATACCAGTTATTTGTATTTCAGCACACGCCTTATCGGTTACAACTTCTATTGAATGCTTGGCTTATCCTAATACCTTGGTAAGGTGATGCCAGAAAACAACTCGAATAAATCTAGCTTATGCGCATGCCGGTAACAAGCATCCTCAACCACATCTTTCGTCAAATGCGGTGCAAACTGCTGAAGGAATTCATACATATAGCCTCGCATAAAGGTACCTTTCCTAAACCCTATATTGGTGACACTAGGAGAAAACAAATGATTTAAGTCTAAAGCGACTAGGTCGGTATCTTTCTTCGAATCATAGGCCATGGATGCAATTATTCCGATTCCCAGCCCTAATTTCACATAGGTTTTAATGACATCCGCATCTGAAGCTGTAAAGACGATATTGGGCGTTAAGTCTGCATTTTCAAAGGCTTCGTCCAATTTGGATCGCCCGGTAAAACCCTTTACATAGGTGACTATGGGGTACTTGGCTAACTTCTCTAAACTTATCTCATTTTCCTGACATAAAGGGTGATCTTTGGTCACAATGACACTTCTATTCCAGCTATAACAAGGCATCATGATAAGGCTTGGATGATGATCCAAGCCTTCAGTTGCAATGGCAAAGTCAACGGTGCCATCTGATGCCATTTCAGCAATTTGAGCAGGTGTGCCTTGATGCATATGCAAAGATACATCTGGGAAATTATTCATAAAACGACTAATGACACTCGGTAAAACATATCTAGCTTGGGTATGCGTAGTTGCAATCGACAACTCGCCCTTATCTTCATGATTGAACTCATGTGCTATTTTTTTAATACTATCTACTTGGCCTAGAATCTCGCCAGCTACTTTTAATATTGCTTCGCCCGCTGGCGTTATGTTTGTTAAATGCTTGCCACTACGAGAAAAAACTTCGACACCTAATTCATCTTCCAGAAGTCGTATTTGCTTACTAATACCAGGCTGTGATGTATATAAACTTTGAGCGGTTAATGAAACATTAAGATCATGATGGGCAACTTCCCAAATATAACGGAGTTGTTGTAGCTTCATTATTGTCTCCAAGAAATTGACATCAGAAAAACTAAAATATTTTTTATTATGAATGCGTGTCTACTTTAAACATCTACTTTAAACATACTTTAAACACTATTTTTATTTATTTTAGTCTCATTATATTAGTCTATTTATAGGAAAAATCTCGCTTATAAAACGCTTTAAACGTATTTTTGCTTGTATAACATGAAGCTGTTTCGAATTAAAACACCGATGTTGCTGATTTTATTCAACATCTATCAACGCTTTAGGGTAAAATATGTTTAACGCTTTTTTTAAAGAAAATTGTTTATTATTTATAAGCTACCTCTACCCTTAATTAAGTACCGTTAAAATACATCATGCTATTACAGACCAAATTTCTTGCGCCGGCTTATAACCCAAAAAGTGTCCAACGTGAACGTTTAATAAAACGTTTATCTCCACGTCACGCTAGAAAAATGGTGTTAGTTTCTGCTCCAGCAGGTTATGGCAAAACGACTTTAGTGTCTCAGTGGCTGCATAACTATTCTGAACAATCATGCTGGTTATCCTTGGATCAATATGACAATGAACCGCAACGGTTCTGGGAATATTTTATCGGTTCAATCGCCACGGTCTTAAGTGATTTCGGTTCCGAGGCTAAGCATTTTCTTAATTCTGAATCTCTACACTTCGATGCAGCTGTTACTGCGCTTATTAATGAGCTGAATACGCGCGATGATATTGAACAATCTTTAAGCATTGTGCTTGATGATTTTCACGTCATTACGGATGCATCCCTGCTTCAACAATTTGCCTATTTAATCGATTTTTTACCTGCCAATGTCAACATCATTATTACCACCCGGTTTGAACCACAACTTCCTGTGGCTCGCTGGAGTGTGAAAAACTGGGTAGATAAAATATACGCGGCCGATTTAGTTTTTTCTATCAATGAATCAACAGATTTTTTAAACACTTATATGGGCCTGGCTCTCAATGAACGGCAGGTATCTCTAATTGTTAGAAAAACTGAAGGATGGGTCGCCGCTATCCAATTAGCGGCTTTATCTGCGACATCAGTTCAAAACCAGCATGAGTCAAATAATCCAGAGTTTGCATTAGGCGCATCGGAGCTCTCTGGTGTCGATTTATTGGGTGATGATAGGCATATTTCTGATTATATTCTTACTGAAATCCTTGAACACCAGCCTGAAAGAATCCAAAAGTTTCTAACGGATACCTCCTGTTTATTACGTTTATCTCCAGAACTTTGTGATTATGTAAGAGATGCAAATGATAGCCGTGAATTACTTGAAAAATTACAACAGTCGAACCTTTTTCTCATACCATTAGATAAGGATCATCATTGGTATCGATATCATGATATGTTCAGAGATGCCCTACTTTCCAAGTTAAGGTCTGAGCAAAATAAGCATTTTATCAATTTACAAACTCGCGCCGTTAAATGGTTAATCAAGCAACAGCAAGCCCACGAAGCTATTCACCAGGTTATTCAATTAGCAGATTGGCCCTTACTGCTCACCTTGCTGGAAGACAATGGCAACAACCTCATTCATGAAGGCCATCATCTTTTAGTACTTAAGTGGTTAAAATTCATACCTGAAGATCTTTTCAGCCAATCACCACGCATTATCATGGTGAAAATATGGGCGCTATTTTTTAGTAACAAAATAGATATTATCCCCCCCTTACTTGATGAATTAGAAAGCCTGATTGATCAACAGCGCTTATCAGATGTAGAAGCTAGCCCGACAGAAATTATTGACCTACATAGTGAAATTTCGCTTATTCGAGCTTATTTAGCGCGCAGCCAGTCTGATTTAAAAAGTGCAGGCAAGCTCACGATAGAGGTATTGAAAGAGCTTGATACCACCCAGATGCCACTTAAATCAGTCACTTATTATGGTATTGGCTTAGATAGCTTCGCGATAGGAAACTTAGGCTCTGCAGAAAAAGCACTTATCGAAGCAATCAATCATGGCAAGCGTGAAAAGAAATATACAACAGTATTATCAAGCAGCGGTCTTCTGGCTTATATTTATTTCTATCAAGGCAAGCTTGAAATGGCCTTAGAAACCGCCATTACTAACCAGCAATGGATTGACCATTATCACGACTCTTCACAGCCTAAAATCATCTCTTGCTGGCAGAATAGTGCTCTGGCTTTTATTTATATGGAAAAAGCAGAATTTACCATTGCAGAATCTTACATAAATCCCTTATTGAAACATTTAGAAGTGGGTACAGAAGCCGGTCAACACATTATTATTCAATATACTCATGCTAGCTTTTTCTTTGCACAACATCGTTACTTAGAAGCTATTGACTGCTTAGATGATGCCTTTCACGTTTATCAGCATAAGCGTGACTCTATTATGTTTACGCCACCCAGCATTGTTTCATTGAAAGCACGCTGCTTATTGGCCATGTCTCAGTTAGAAAAAGCTGAATACATTATTAACCAAATTGGCAGTGAAACGATTAATGCGGTTCCTCTTAACTATGAAGATATCAACCTGACCAAAGCCCGTATTTTCATGGAAAAAGGTAATGAAGAATTAGCATTGGAAATGCTCAAGCGAATTATTGAGCAAGCCAGTTCCATGCACCATATTTACAATCTTATTCAAGCATTAAATATCAAAGCAATCTGCTTATATCAAACACAAGAAATAGATGCGGCGAGTGAAGCAATCAAGCAATCACTGCAACTTGCATCCCAGGATGGTTTCATTTCTGTCTATGCTAACGAAACCAAAGCGATACTTCGTGTGCTAGCATTAGGTGCAGACCCTAGCTTACCTGACGCCTACCTTCAGAAGTTGACCCATACTTTGGGCCTGCATTCAGACCAGCCAAGCAATAAAATTGAATTACCTGGCGCATCCGCACTTGAAAGTAATAAGCAACTCCTAGAACCCTTAAGTCAAAGGGAAATTGAAGTCCTCGGTTTAATCGATCAAGGCTTAGCGAATAAAGAGATTGCCCTCAAACTCTCTCTGGCGCCAGCTACTGTAAAAGCTCACATCCGAAATTTATATGGAAAAATACAGGCCAAAAGCCGAACAGAAGCCTTATCAAAAGCAAGAGCCATTGGTTTAATTTAAGTTTAGCCAACAATCAAAACCAAATATATTGAGAATACCGTCACATTTTAAGATTGATAAGCCTTTTCTAAGCCCTTTGGGTCATCTTACTAAGCCCCGCTTATCCCTAAGATGCTTATATCGAAACAAACCTGCTAAGCAAAAAATTCAGGCCTTTTTGTTTAGCAGGTTCTACCCGATTAGGGTCATCCTACAAGCACCCTGCATTATTAATGCGATGTTATGAGTTTTCGGCTTCATTTCATCGCTTTTTTTATGTCTGAAAGAAAGTCATCTTAAGAATAACAAGATATAAAAATACCATCACCCAACTAGAAATAAGAGTCTGATATGACAAATAGAGCCATTTTAAAACAACTTTTAAACGACATTAAACAATATTCAAATTCACGGGAAAATAGGTCTGATTTTGCGATCAGCTTTATTGATGCCATCGAGTCTTTAGAAGATATACCGTTTTCTATCATGAATGAGGCGAGAGACTGGCAATACAGAATTGAGACAGATGGCTATGTCGATAAAGCAGGCTACGAAAAGCTAAATAAGCAGCTATTTGCGCAATTAAGTCTGTGGGTAAACAACTTATTAAGGTCTTATGGCTAAAAAACGATAACTCATTCACATTTATGTAAGGATTAGCCACGATTAAGCCCTTTGGATGATCTTATTAAGCCCCGCTTATCCCTACTATTAATTCATCGGCGCAAAACATGTTAAGCAAAAAATTCAGGCCTTTTTGTTTAGCAGGTTTTACCGATCAGGGTCTTCCTACAAGCGCCCTTATTCGTATAGCGGTATTAAGGTAATTCGGCACCTTAATACCGCTTTTTTTATGTCTTGAATTTATTCTTACTCATCAATACGCTGATACGGAGGCAGAGAGTTAAGCAGCAAGTTACCGTAGCGGCGTGTCAGTAAACGGGTATCTAGTATCGTAATCTGGCCTTTATCTTCCTCCGTTCTGATTAAACGTCCACAGGCTTGAATGAGCTTAAGGCTGGCATCAGGGACGGTGACTTCCATAAATGGATTACGCCCTTGCGCTTCAAGCCACTCACTAATACTTTCTTCCAGAGGATCATTGGGTACCGAAAAAGGAATTTTGGCAATAATCACATGCGTTAAATAGCCGCCTGGTAAATCGATACCTTCTGCCAGAGAAGCAAGACCAAATAAAATACTCCGTTTCCCAGCATCAATCGTCTCTTTATGGCGTCTAACAAGCTCCTGCTTGCTGAAATCATCCTGGGTCATAATATCTTTGGTTAAAGCTGCATTGACCTTAAAGTGGACATCATTCATTTGTTTTCGTGAACTGAATAAAACCAGGACAGCGTCATGCTTGCCTATCCAGGTTTCTAGTTTTTCAACAATCTCAGCGGTATGTGCTTCTGGCTTTGATGCACAAGCACTCATGTTAGGCACTAATAGTTGCGCGACATTTTGAAAATCGAAGGGGCTAGCCACCTGATGATAAACGCTAGCTTTCGGTAAACCCGCTTTCTGGGTAAGCCGATCAAAGGTACCTAAAGCAGTCAGTGTGGCGGATGTTAAAACGGCCGCAAAAGTCTTCTTCCATAGCTCTTCATGTAAGAGGCCACCCGCACTTAAAGGACTGCCATATAAACCGATATCAGCTGCATTTTCGTAATCACGTAAGACTAACCACTTAGCGGAAGGTAGAGATTTTTCATCTTGGGTTTTAGAATAAAACATCCATAATTCATGAATATTTTCAGCTCTATCACACAAACTACCGAAAACCGGAAACCACTGCTCACCCTCTTCTTTTGATAAGCCTGAATCGGATTTTTCATCGACAGCTTTAGTTACTTCAGAACGAATATCATCCAGCAAACGACACAGGCTGGCGGTAAGCACTCTTACTTCACAGGCCATCGCATGAAATTCTTCCGGAATAATACCTTGCTTGAAGCGATAACGACGGGTATTGGAAAAAGAGCTGGCTTGCGTACTTGAAAACGAATTATCTTCAGAATCCCAAACGACATTTTCTGCCAGATAATCATAAATTCGTGAAAACCAGTCGTGAAGTTGGACACTTACTTGAGAAATATCATCAAGATGTCGTCCCATATAATTACCTGGGCCCAGATATGGTGAAAATTCAACCATGGCTTTACTTAAGGACTTAAGCCAAGTTTCAACTGTTTTTAAACCACTATGAACGGTAAAGTGGTTTAAGGCTTTATCTGCTAGATGATGGGCTTCGTCTAACACCAAAATTGAGGTTTCAGGTGATGGCAACAAAACACCGCCACCTAATGCCAGATCAGATAACAATAAATCGTGATTCACCACGATCAAATCAACTTCATCCCAGGTTCTTCTATTTACGTAATAAGGACATGAATTGAAATAGCTACAGCGACGTTTACTGCATTGTTGGTTATCTGTAGACACCGTTCTCCAGACATCTTGCTCGATCACTTCGTCCAAAGTATCACGATCCCCATCCCATGAACCTGATGCATATTTCGAAAAGAAAGCCTCAAGCTGGCTTGTATCTGTATTATTACTTTGTTCAGGCATTAAAAATAAAGGCAAAGCACTCTGGCCAGAATCGTTTGTATCCAATTGCTGGTCAAGCTTGCTTAAACACAGGTAACGACCTCTGCCCTTCGCTAACGCATAGGTAAACTCTAAACCCGAGTATTTGGCTAGCTCTGGTAAGTCTTTGCTCATCACCTGTTCTTGAAGGGCTGTTGTTGCAGTTGAAACGATGACCGTACGTTTTTCATCTAAAGCCAGGGGTAAAACAGCCATACAATAGGCCAGTGTTTTACCGGTACCCGTGCCGGCTTCGACGACGCATACCGCAGGTGGAGAGGTGCGCTGCCCCTGGTCATTCTCTTCAATCGAGCCTAAGTACTTGGCAATTTCAGCGATCATCACTCGCTGCCCGTAACGTGGGCGAAAACCTTCTCGTGAAGTAAATTTACGATAGCTGGTTTGAATAAGATTTTTTTGTGCTTCAGTAAGCATGAATAATAAGAATTCCAGTCGTAATGCCGAAGCAGAAATATTGAGTAGATCTAAATTCTCGTAACTTACTCTTCTCTTTATGGAGCAAGATGGAGCAAACTTTTCCGATAAATGCTGGGATAAATACCCGACATTTTCCTGAAAACTCTCGAAAAATACAGCCCGTCATCATACCCTAATTGAAAAGCAATTTCCGACATGCTTAAGCTGGTTTCACGGCTAATTTGTTCTAGCCAGCAACACTATGCGAGGTTTTGTTCTACTTTAATTTAGATCTACGGGTTTTTTAGATGTAACTTTTTTTCCGGTAAACATTGCAGATATAAGCCCATTCTTTTCCCTTACTTCCGTGATAATAACAGCTGCAATATGCAAAAGAATTGAAATAAGGAGCACATAAAACGCATAAACATGCGTTGTAATAAAAGGCTTTCTTAATTTACGCATTTCAGCATACGCTTCTGAATCCACATCATCTTTAGAGCCAGGTTTAAGATTTTTAATTTTATCATGTTCCTCGCCTGAGCCAGTTATCCATTCTGCGATTTCATGACCAAACGGTGGCAGATATAAATCTGTTCCTGCCAAGACTAAACCTGTTGTTGCTTGCGTTACAAGAATCAGGAAGAGGAATCCAATCATCAGCTTACCTAAGGGGTTATGACCTAAATACTGAGGTGGCTCACCCGATTTTGCACCAGCAACATACTCACTCACAGAGCGCCAATATCCTTTACCCAAAGGCAATATTGCCTTCCAACGAGAGTATTTATTTCCAATAAAGCCCCAAACCAATCGCCAGATAAGGTTAAGCGCAAAAACATAACCGATATAAACATGAATAGTTTTTAGTAAAATTTTACCATCACCACTCACACCCAAAATTTTATTATTAAGTATGACTACTCCAACACCAATCAAGCCAATTATACAAATGACATTGATCCAGTGAAACAAGCGTGTAGTGCGGTCCCAGACAGAATAATATTTAAGTTCGTTATCTGACATTGCTCTTTCCTCTAGTTCGAATTAATAACTACACAGCTTTATCTGTATTCCTTCTTGAGATATAGCACCGCAAAAAATATGACAGCCCACAGAGTTCCGCAATATTGCCTTGTTATGCAACCAAAGCCTCTGCACTTTAACAACCCCCCAAAGCCTTCAAACAACGTTGATTAACAACCAAACACCACTGAAATTGAAAACCTGTATTGGGAATAACACGAAACCAACTTCCCGTACGCCACGACAGAAACCGTAGTATGCCTTTGTACTTATGCCAGGGACATCAGCGGCAGAAGATCATATCGTCTTTACTTCTCCTCAAGCTCCTAGATTATTCTGTCATTATAGAATTAAATATCTAAAAAATATTTTAATTCGAACAACTCAAAGCGCTTAAAAATTTCGTTTATTTGTGTTTTGCAAGGACGTGTTGTTAAGCATAAACTAGACAAGCTATTTTTCTGCTTCGCTTCAAGATTAGCCAGATAATCAAAGAAATCGCTACTTATTCATAAACCAAACAATACTCAATCTATAGAATGGACACAATACTATGAAATATAACAATATTCTCGAAACAATCGGTAATACACCTCACGTGCGTATCAATAATTTATTTCGTAAAGATATCGAAGTTTGGATGAAGGTTGAACGTTTTAATCCTGGCGGGAGCATCAAAGACCGTATTGGTTTAGCAATGATTGAAGCCGCTGAAAAAGAAGGCAAACTTAACAAGGACACTGTGATAATCGAACCAACCTCTGGCAATACCGGTATTGGTCTTGCTCAAGCCGCTGCGGTAAAAGGATATCGCTTGATTCTAACCATGCCAGAATCAATGTCTATAGAACGACGTAAGTATATGAAAGCATTAGGTGCCGAAATATTCCTCACACCTAAAGAACTAGGTATGGGTGGCGCGATCGACAAAGCAAATGAAATTGCTAAAGAAACAGCTAACAGCTGGATTCCACAACAATTTACCAACCCGGTGAATAGCGACATTCATCGACAAACAACAGCGCAGGAAATTCTGGCAGACTTCCCTGAAGGCCTTGATTATTTAATTACCGGCGTAGGAACAGGTGGTCATATTACAGGTTGTGCTGAGGTACTGACCGAAGCCTTTCCAAATATTCAAACATTTGCTGTTGAGCCGGAAAAATCGGCAGTAATCAGCGGTTGCGCTAAAGGCCCTCACAGACTCCAAGGTATTGGAGCCGGATTCATTCCTGAAATACTTAACACTAAAATACTCACAGGTACCATTCAAGTTACTGAAGAAAGCTCATTTGAAATGGCGAGAGAATGTGCGAAGCAAGAAGGCATTTTCGTAGGTATATCTTCTGGTGCTAGTTTAGCAGCCGTTAAACTAAAGCAAGATGAAATTCCTGCGGGAAGTCGCGTGTTGATTTTTAGCTATGATACCGGTGAACGCTATTTATCTATTGAAGATTTGTTTTAGGAAGACTTTTACCCCCCCTACCCTAACCCTTCCCTTGCCGGGTGGGTTAGATCACTTAGTATTCCTATTTTGCTGATTTTAAAATTGCCAATAGCTGTGATGTTATAGATTGCGGATTAAATAACGTTTAATCGAAGTCGCTCGCATCATGTCGTTCGTGAACTTGCAATGCCTCATAACTACCAAACTGATCTCCACTGCTGATATCAATTAACCAGGCATCGTATTCAGCTTCGGTTTTGCCTAAAGCTAACATTAGTTAGTCAATTTACCAGGAGGCATCCACCAATCAATATGCATAAGTGGTGTATTAGGAGGGACGGCTGGATTTTTAAGAATGAAAAGCTTTCGTTCGTCAAGCTTGGCTTGATCAAGAGAATATCGATAATAGTCTTGAAAGAGATCCTTGTAGGAACCATCATCTAAGGCGATCTTCAAGCCTTTCTCAATTTTTTTAGCCAATCCGGGGCGATGCTTACCCACAAAAAAATACACGGGTTGCGGGTAGTAGAGCATAATATTATCGGCGACAACAAGGTCATTAGGGTAGCGTTCCAGCTCATTCCATATTTCATTGACGCCACGATGAAAATAATCAAACCTGTTTAACTTAAGCATTTCAAATAAATTCGCATATTGAGTCGCAGTAACGACCTTTAAATTATTCGCTGCATAGACAGGAAGGTCACCCCAATGGGTACCATGACCACCCACGAATTGACGGAGCCCTTGAATACTATCAATTTGCTTCATTATGGGATTTAACTCTGGTTTAATCAGTAGCAGTCTTAAACCCAACAAGCCTTGGTAAACCGGGATTTTTATAGGGATCATTTTGGATTCACGCAGAAGTGTCGTTGACATAAACTCTAAGTCCAACTTCCCTTCTATAATGAGGAGCTCGCCTCTGCCTTCGTTAACGTCTTGGAACTCTGGACCAAGTATTTGGTAATCTTCCCCCAGTTTGCTTAAGGCTAAATCAAGGACTTTCAATCCAAATTCATAACGAGCTTGTTGTTGATAGTGTTTAACACTAATTGCACCTTCAGCCCAAGCATAGGCCACTAAAAGCAGGCAGCAGAGAAAAATTTTACCGACATAAGAAAAGACCATCAATTCACTCCATGTGTATTTGAGGTAGATATAGCTGGCACGAGTAGTGGATAATAGCGAGGCTGCTTCTCGTAGATATTCACAGATCTGGCTTTCCAATCAAGCCCTAATTACTCGACTAGAATACACTAATTTCCATAATACGCACAAAAAAGCAAAGCATATTCCTTATAATTTTTTGTTTACATTTTAGTCTGGTTTATCTTTTTTTTATATCAAAAAAGAAAAGCGTGTCCCGCTGCCCTCTTCACTTTCGACTTCAATTTTCGAAGCATGTAACTCAATAATTTTTTTACTGATCGCCAAGCCCAGGCCACTATTGCCTTTTTTACTTTTTGCACTGTTATGCGCACGGTAATAAGCATCAAAAATATACGGTAGATCTTCTTTTGGAATACCCATACCCGTGTCCTTAATAGTGACCTTAATATCAGAAGATTCTTCTTTGAATTCTGCTTGCATACGTTGAAGTTCAATCGTGATTTCATCACCCTCATGACAGTGACGAATCGCATTATCAATCAGGTTGATTAAAACCCGTTCCATTTTTGGTAGATCTGCTTGGGTTATTAGTGAATCATTCTCTGGATGAATTACCTTCATAGAAACGCCCTTTTCTTTGGCTAATAAACCAAGCGACTGAACCACATCGAAACTCAGGTCAGCTAGCGAAACCGGTTCTAAATCTAAACTTACCTGATCACTATCCAGGCGTGCTAATTCAAATAGCTGTTCAACTAAATTACTGATGTGCTGGCCATTTTCCAAGGCAATGTGAACTAACTCATCTTTTTCTGTTTCAGAAAGTTTATCTTTAGATAGCTGCCAGGTTTCAAGGTAGCCAAGTAAGGCTGAGAGCGGTGTGCGTAAATCGTGAGAGACATAGGAGATGAGCTCTTTGCGTAATTCATCTGTTGTTTTTACTTTTTCATATTGGCTTTGCATTTCACCAGACATAGCTCGAAAGCTTGCGCCCAAACGATTTATTTCATCTCCTTTTTCATCCCAATTATTCATGGCTTGATGCAGTTTATCACTGCTCATTTTAAAGCCAGACTTCCTGAATAATTGCATGTCTTCACTTAATTTTCTCAAGGGTTTTGTTAATAAACCAAAAACGACCATCAAGGTTAATAGTATAAAGCATAAGGATGCGATGACTCCCCAAACGCCCAATTTGATAATATGACTACCTTTTAGAACATCAACCACATCATCGTACTTTTCACCACCTATAATAATATACAGGTAACCAATCAAGGTTTCTTCATGGCGTATTTCCGCCACTGAAAATATTTTATGGCGCGCAGTTGAACGCGGGTCATCACCTAGAATGGGTAACAATACATCTTCAGTTAAAAACTTTTTTACTGCTGTTAAATCAACACGATCAAGCTTTACCTTCCCCGGTTCAGCTGAATAGGTTTGAATATTGCCATCGATATCCAAGACATAAAATTCAAAAGCCGGGCCTAAAACCATCATGCTATGAAATGCAGACTTTAGGGCACTATGATCCAGCTCGCCGTCTTTGAGTAATTGATGGTCTTTCACCATGTGCAGAGCAAGTTGCTTATGCAGTTTTTGTTCAACTTCATTCTGGTAACTGCCAGTAACCTCATTCATCAAATACATCATGAAAACACTAACCACAACGAAACTGGCTAATAAAGCCATGACAAGTTTGCTATAAAATGAATTCAGCCATTTAAACATCATTGAATTTATATCCTACGCCCCAGACTGTGAGCACATATTCCGGTTTAGACGGGTCGATCTCGATCTTGGTTCTTAATCGGTTTATATGGGAATTTACTGTGTGCTCATAACCAGAATGTTGGTAGCCCCAAATATTGTCTAATAACTGAGCTCGACTAAAAACCATTCCAGGGTGACGCGCCAAATAAAGCAATAAATCAAACTCAGTACCTGTTAGCTCAATGACTTTATTATTTAAGCTCACCAACCTTTTGCTAGGACAAATACTTAAGTTACCAAAATTGAGGACTTCTTTTAGCGGAATGTCTGGTTGACGCATCATATCGACACGCCTTAGCTGTGCTTTTACTCTGGCCTGCAGTTCACGAACACTAAACGGTTTCGTCAGATAATCATCAGCACCCATTTCCAAACCCAATACTCTGTCAATTTCGCCATCTTTGGCAGTTAACATAATAATGGGCGTGGTTTTGCCTTCGCCTCGTAAGCGTCGGCAAATTTCCAAGCCATCAATTTCTGGCAGCATGAGATCCAGAATAATCAGATCATAGGCGCATGCTTGTGCCATTTTTAAACCTTGCATGCCATTTTCCGAGCTTTCTATTTCATAACCTGAAGCGCGAAGATTTATCGCCAGCAAATTATTAATATCATGATCATCTTCAACGATAAGTATCTTACTTGCCATGTTTAGTTAACCTTAAAATGGAAAAAATAATTCATGTTTACACATAAAAACTCATCATTCCCGAATACTCTTAACCATCAGCCTGCCCCCCCTCAGTCGTCATTCCTGCATAGGCAGGAATCCATTGTTTTATCCCAACTCCATATCAAAAACCAAAACCATAGACTCCCGCTTGCGCGGGAGTGACTAAGGGGCGGAGGTCTCTCTTAATTAATTCGCGTTATCTTGAGCATAGCCGCTGGGCCATCAAATTTATGAGAACCCTCTAAAATCGAATCAGCATAGCCATCATCGACACTAACAACACCTGGGTGCATAGCAACAAAATTAACATCATCTCGCGCTGCATCAAAACCTGTACCGCCATCAGCTGGGCCTGGAATTGTGCCAGCTAGCTCGTTGTTTGCTTCTGTGCCGGCATCATAAATTGGTAAATATACAACAGTATTATCACCTATTTGTAAGCTGCTTAGATTCAAACCAGTAATACCCGCAAAGGCATCATTAGTATTGACTAGCATGGTGACAGCAGTGAAGTACAAATCCGTCACCTTAGAATTCAAGTCAATCACAGCGGTTTCACCCGGTGCGATAATACCCGTTCCTGACGCAGACTTTTTCGAAGATGCTGTGCCTAAAAACTCGGTATTATCTCCGGATTCAGCAATGTACTCTATACCTAATGAAGCACTCTCACCAACTGTCCAAGCAGAATAAGCAGCCCCATGGGCTCTTAATGCTAAAGGCGAAAATGGCTGATTATTGGTTAAATTCACAATTTCCACTTCGTAAGCCACTTTTGCAACATCTTTATCATCACTACATGCCATTAAAATAGAAGATGCCAAAAACACGCTAAACAACTTAAGCACCTTAGGTTTGGTCAATTTGCTTTGTTCGCTAGTCTTGCTTGAAAGGCTATTTATTGCTTTTTTCATAATTTTTCTCCCTTGATCATATTTCAGTCATCGCTCGGCCATTGTTCTGCTATAAGTATCCCGAGTTATTTTCCAGCCTTATTTAACAGTAACTGTTACCTTAGCCACTGGATTTAACCAACGGTGAATTCGACTATCGACATCACTGATTCCACCTGTTGCATCTGCATCACCAAGGTTTCCGCGGTGGATATGAACCATTTGATTTGATTCGCTTGACGTCACACCAGTGGCATTTTCACCACCATTTGCTCCCGGGTTTGCAGGAATACCGGCAACACCTGGAGCTCCACCACCATTGACGATTTCATCATTGGCTTCTGTACCGGCATCATAGGCATTTACATATAAAGTATAGGTACCTGCAGTGTCTGGAATCTTCCAGCTATCGAGACCGATGAAACCATCATTGGTAGGTAAGATCATTGCCACGATCGACAAGCGATCATTAGCACCCGTTGTCATATCAGTAATCATGGTTGACGTGCCTGGAGCTAATAATCCAGCCGCTGGGTTTTCTGCACTGACAGCACCCACGCCATCAGCAATAGCAACTAAACCTGAGATATCGCCACCTTCAGCCATGGCTTGAATGGCTGATGATGCGCTATCACCGACACTAAACAGGTCAGCCGTATCAGGATGTGCCGTGACTAGCAAAGGCGTGAAATACATGCCCTGCGTTAAATTAGTGACTTTCACATCAATCACTTCGGCCATTACCTGAGAAGCTGACATAGCCGCTAACAATGGCAAGGCTGAAATAGAAAATGCAGTCTTTTTGAAAAATCTGGTTTTTAGCGCATTAACATCTTTTTGAGAAGTAAATAAAGAATGAAGTTTCATGTGTCTTTCCTTTTATATTTTTAGAGATAACAATATTAGAGATAACGACTCAGCGCATAAGGCTTGATCGACACGACACAGATTAATAAGAAAAGATTGAGAGACCTTCACGGACTTATCACAATTTCATCACGATAGTTCATAAGAGTATTAGATTTGGTTTTTTTTCAAGAAAAAATATATTCACACATTTAAGCTCAAAACCAGTACAAGTTTCACATTTAACTACTGGATTTAACTAGCAAAACAGCCAAATTAACTTAGACTAATTAATATAAACATTATTACTAAGTGCAGGTTTCTCTTTGATACCCATTATTCGTTCAACAGTATGTGTCACTTTCATCACGCTTTTGTGTTTTGCATACCCTGCATACGCTTGGAAAATGGAAGCGGGCAAGCTTTCTCTATCTGCAACAACATCCTTAACACAACTTCAAGCGCATACATTCCAACAAATATACGATACGCCACCGATTGTGATTGCTCTGCCGACTTCAGCGGGAGGCAATGCTAGTGCGGTACGCATATCTAATGTTAGCACCACAGGGTTTAGAATGTCTTCGGTTGAACCCCGTTCAGAAGATGGCCCTCATACCAACATGACAGTTTCTTATATTGCTATTGAAGCTGGTAGCCATACTTTCCCTAATGGTGAAGTGATCGAAGCAGGCATCGTTTCAACAGATAAAATCCAATTCAATGGTAAAGGAAAAAACGGCTGGGAAAAGCTGTCTTTCGCGAATAAATTTAATAAGCCCGTTTTTTTAGCGAATATTCAAACAACGGCTAATGAAATTAATGCTATTCCCCGCAGCCCTTCCCACCCATGGTTAACTGTTGCAATTGATAAATTAAGAGACGATAAAACTGATATCGCATTAGAACGTAGTGAAGTTTACGACCAAGTGGATAAGGGTAAATTTGAATTCAATGATCTGGCTAACCCAGAAAGCATTGGCTATGTCATTATGGACAGAGGGCTTATAGGTAATTTTCTAGCAAGCAATAATATACAAATTAAATTTGAAACACTCTACAACACAAATACCATTGATGGCTGGAGTGATGGCTGTGATAACGTCTCTTATGCTGGTAGCTATAGCGCAACACCGATTGTGGTGGCGACCATGTCAAGTCGGAATGAAAAAGATGGCGGCTGGCTAAGAGAGTGCTCAGTTAATTCAAGCCGTATACAACTTACGGTGGATGAGGATACCAGTCAGGATTCTGAAAGAAACCACAGCAAAGAAGATGCAAGCTTATTAATTTTCTCGAGTAGTTTTTACTATGACTCCACCCCATTAGCGCCTATCGTTACAAGTAATAATTTAATGCTTGAATCCAATCTCGCCGATCTGGCGCCCAATACCTTTACCAGCATTAATTTCGATCAAATTTATGATTTACCCCCTGCCGTTTTTATTTTGGAAGATAATCAAAACCCCGAACCTTCTTCTGTCAGAATTAGAAATATTACTAAACAAGGTTTTCAAGTGGTTCCCGTTGAACCTGATAGCAGAGTGACTGATGCCTCTGATCAAACTACAACTATCCAATACTTAGCCATTTCTAAAGGCGAGTTTGCCTTTCCTGATGGCAAAAAAATAGAAGTTGGCCCTACCCTCCCACCAAAGGAAATTGCTAACTTTCAGGCAAAACGTCTACCGGGTGACTCTTGGTTCAGGTTTAATTTCGTTAGCGCATTCAGCTCTACCCCAACACTACTATCTCAAATTCAAACGATGAATAATGAAGCGGCTCATTCACCGGGTTCACCTTCACAACCCTGGATGACAACCGCAGTGCGTAATGTCACCTCTAGTGGCGGTGATATTGCCTTGGATAGAGCTGAAACAAATACTGGTACGCTGAGTGTGGCGGAAGAAATTGCATTTCTAGCGACTGAGGCTGGCATTATTGGTGACTTTAAATCTGTGTCAGGCAAGATTATTTCTTCTGAAGCGCAAGTGACTCCGGATAATGTTGCTGGCACGCGTAACTGTTATAACTACAACTTTCTTCAAGCTTATCTCGCTGCGCCTCTTGTCATAGGCAGTCAAATGACATGGGATGGCGGTGATGGTGGCTGGCTGAGACGATGCTCAACGACCACTAATCGAGTCAGCATAAAAATTGAAGAAGACTGGGCTTCCGATACCGACAATGCACACACCACCGAACGCGCAGGTTTCTTAGCCTTTTCAGAAGTCTTTCATGCGGACTTTTCTTTAGTCGCCAACTATCAACTTGAAGGGCCAAACTGGCTTAGCGCAGGCGATGTCATTGATAGCAGCAATAGTGGCTTAAACGGCCAAGCTATAGGTGATGCCAGACCCTATCCTGCAAAGGTATGTAATGGTGTATTACTAGATGGTGATGGCGATTATATCGTCATACCCGATAGTCCTGTTTTAGATATTAGCGATGAGTTAACGGTGATGGCGTGGGTGAAACCAAGCGCTTTTCCAGCATCCGATTTAATGACGATCGTCTCAAAAGATACTAATTTTGAGTTCCATATTGATCCTACGGGTAAAGTACTTTGGTGGTGGAACAACAGCTCTGGGGCTAGCCGAAGCTTCACATCAAACAACACAAGTTTGACCCTTGATCAGTGGCACCATGTAGCGATCACTTATTCCAAATCAGCTGGCAGCCAAAAGATTTTTATCGATGGGGTCGAAACGAACACGCAAAGCTATGCAAACGAATCGCTTATTAATAACAGTCTACCCTTATTTATTGGAACTGATTACAACTACCGTAGCCGAGATTTCAATGGCAATATTGATGAAGTCAAGATTTTCAAGCGCGCGCTATCATCTAGCGCCATTCAAAAACATGCATCAGAAACACGGCCCTGCGCTTCCTGCACCTTAAGTAGTTTTGATATTAGTCAACCAACTTATGCCTTGGCATGCCCGGATACTCGAGCCGAAATTGACATTACTGCCAGATGCGTTGATGGTACAGTAAAAACAGACTATACAGGCACTGTATTGTTAACGGCTCCGAGTGGCGCTACTTTTTTTGATAACGACATAGCGGGTAACGAAATTACCTCATTAAGTTATTCCTTTTCTGATAAAGGTCAGAAACAAGCCTACCTTTATTTCAATAACGAAGAAGATGACGTAAAAGTTACCACGAATGATACTTCTGCCTCTATATCATCGACTCCCGCAGATGGCGACGGTACAGATTTTAAAGCATTTGGTTTTAGAGTAGCACAACAGCCTTCTAATTTTGTGTGTACTACCAGCACCAACATGACACTTGAAGCATATGGAAAAACCGATATTAGTCCAAGTTGTGCAGTGCTTACTGGCTTTAATGGGGATAAAAAACTCGATGTTTGGTTTAGAGCAACATTGGATGATGATGCTACACCAGACAACATTGTTAACAGCAACCTGACAGTCGCTGGAAAAACGATAAGCGCTCAAAATGATGATGCTTTCGCCAATGAAAATCTCACGCTAAATTTCACCAATGGAACGAGCAGCTTTAATCTTTCTTATCCGAATGCCGCAAAATTTATCGATCTGAATTTCAAGCTAGATTCTGCGCCTTATGATATGGCCGCAAGCACTCAGAGCTTCGTCGCTTATCCGGAAAGATTTCTGATAACGGCTAAAAGTGATGGAACGGATATCAATGGCAGTAGCAGCAGCTCTTCAATAACACATAAAGCTGGCCAAGCGTTTGAATTGGAATTAACGGCTCAATGTAAGGCGCCCGATGGTAAATTCTCGACAGCAAGTGACTATCAACCCACCGATGCTACAACAGGTCTCATGACCTACTTGCAACGAACGGGGCCAATTGATGGTAACTCAGTTGATGGCAAAATGCCGATATCATTCTCCACAACACTAGATAGTAATCAGAGCACCAGCATCATTTGGCAACCTTCAGGTCTGGGGTCAGGAGATTTTGACAAGGGCGTATATACGTATAAAGGAGCAAGCTTTTCTGAAGTGGGTTTAACACGCTTATTCTTTAAAGATGCGAGCTATTTTGGCATAGAAATCCCCCAAAGCACTCAAAACTCTATCGATATAGGGCGTTTTATTCCTAGTTATTTTGAAGTAACGGTTGATAATAACGGAAGTTTGGCAGCATTTTGTGACATAGGAAGTGCTTCGGATTTTAGTTATATAGGGCAAACAATTGAATATTTATCAACACCAAGCATCAAGATTCAAGCCTACAATAGTATGGATGACATCACCCAAAACTATACTGAAGGTAGTTTTCTAAAATTAACAACCGAAGAAGATAAATACATCGAACTTACTTTTCCAGATATGGATGCTACAAGCTGGGGCTTGGATGGTATAACTAAACTGGCAATCAACTCTAATTACAGTATTCCTGGAAGTTTTAGTTCTGCTATAAATGGCACAGTGATTTATAGCTTTTTGAATTCAGACTCATTCGTATATTCGCGCGACGCAAACTCTCTAGTGAAGCCATTTTTCAGCACTATAGAGATAATAATTGATAATATTCGTGACGAAGATAACGTTGAATCAAATGCAGAACCCTACAAAATTTTGCCTAGCGCAATTCAATTACGCTATGGCCGTTGGGCAATGGACAACGCCTTCGGTCCGGAAACACAAGACTTAGCCATTCCGATGAGAATTGAATCCTGGACGGGCTCAAGCTTCAGCGCAAATACCAGTGATAATTGCAGTACCTATTCAGCATCTGACATGATCGTGAAACCCTCATTATCAGGTGGAAGTACCACTTTAAGTCGCAATGGTACTTTAATATTTGGTGAAGCGCCTTTAAGTTCACAGCTAAGTTTATCAGCACCAGGGGCGAACAATACTGGAACGGTGAAGCTTGAATTTGATGTAGACAGCTGGCTTCAATACGATTGGGATAATAACCCGATAACAGCCGATACCAACCCAAAATCCGTCGCCAGCTTTGGCCAGTACAGAGGCCACGACAGGATTATCTATTGGCGGGAAGTAAGTCAGTAATTAGTCAAAAAGTCATGTTATTAAAACATTACTAAGATGACTTTTTCACTTCTTTAGGTAAACTAAGCGAATCAAAAATCTAGTTGGTCTTCTATATGTCAGTACTCTCTTCACTATTAAAAATTGAACGTCATTTTGCTTTGTGGTTGTTTATCTTTATATTAACTGCGACATCAATAGCTATTGCTCTTTATTATCAGTATACCTTGGGATGGGAGCCTTGCGTTTTATGCATTCATATTAGAATTATCATCTTTGGTTTAATGCTTTTAGCATTGCTAATGATGTTCCTGACACGATATAAGTTTATTCGATTTTTAGGCTTTATAGCGCAAAGCAGCTTAGCCATCTTATTATTTCTAAAGTCTCGTGAGTTATATCGCGTTGAAAAAGGCTTGGAAGAAGCCGGTTGTATGTTTAATGCGGGCCTACCTGCCTGGTTTGACCTGGAGGCCTGGTTACCGTCTATATTCGAAGTACGAACTGCATGTGGTGATTCACCTGAGTTACTATTTAATATCACCATGGCAGAAGCGCTCTATATCGGTAGCGCAATATCAATGATAGCGGCTGTACTTCTCGTGATTTTGTCTTTAGTCAGTTTGTTAACAAGAAGAAACGATTAGCCTGATACATAGGGAGAGATGAAAAGGCCTCACCGATCAACTCAAGTAGCTGAGATTTACCTGATCCATTTAAACCAAGTAAACGCCCCATGTAACAGGCTATTATTTATTGAGGGCATTTTAAAAATAGATAAAAGACAATTAACAGCATAATCCTGAATAATTATGCCTCACTCTTCCAGTTTAGCTTTTCCCTTAGAGTTACCACCTCACCAATAATAATAAGAGTCGGGGCTGCCAGTTTTGCTGCTTCTACCAAAGCTACTATTGAATCTAGCGTTCCCGTAATCACTCTTTGCTCACGGGTTGTTCCCTTTGATACCAGCGCTATCGGTGTCGATTCAGACATGCCATTAGCAATCAATGATTGGGTAATATGCGGCAGCCCCGTTAAGCCCATATAAAAGACTAGCGTTTGATTAGTCTGAACAAATTCAGACCAGGGCAAATCACAGGTATTATTTTTAAGATGACCCGTGATAAAGCGCACCGATTGTGAATGGTCTCGATGCGTTAGCGGAATTCCAGAATAGGCAGCACAACCTGATGCAGCGGTAATACCAGGAACTACCTGAAAGTTAATGCCTTCTTCAGCTAAACTTTCTATTTCTTCACCACCACGACCAAAAATAAAGGGATCTCCACCTTTTAGTCGCAACACCCGCTTGCCTGCTTTAGCATGCCTTACAAGTAAGTCGTTAATTGATTCTTGAGGGACGAGATGATTAGAGCGCTCTTTACCGACGTTAATCAACTCGGCATCTTGCCGCACTAACTTTAGAATAGGTTCCGACACAAGGCGATCATACAGCACGATATCGGCCTGTCTGATTAAGCGTAAAGCCTTGAAGGTAAGAAGGTCTGGATCTCCCGGCCCAGCACCAACAAGATACACCTCGCCATCATTGGTGATTTTATCTGTATTGATTGATGATATAGCAGATTTTAATAATGCTTCAGCTTCCTGCTCTCGCCCTGAATAGATTAAGTCTGCAAACTGGCCTTCGAGATGTTTTTCCCAGAAACGCCTTCTCGCATTTATTCCATTAAGCGCATTTTTAACCTGATCTCGATATTCGGATGCTATGGTCGCCAAACGACCAAAGGCATGAGGGATGGATGACTCAAGACGGCTTCTCATTAAACGCGTTAATATCGGTAATTCACCACTACTTGATACGGCGGCAATTAACGGAGAACGATCAATAATAGACGGAAAAATAAAACTACTTAAGTCAGCACGATTAACCACATTTACAGGTAGTTTCCTTAGCTTCGCCTCTTTGGAAATTTGCTCGTTTAATTCAATATTACCCGTTGCAGCAACGACCAAATCGGCTTTACTCCAAAGCTCAGAATTGACCGAAGCAATATGACTAAACAATGGATTATCTTGCAGTGCGATGAGTGCCGACTCATGAGTAGAATCGGCAACAGAGTAACACCGGCACTTAGCTCTAAGTAAAACTTCTACCTTGCGTGCCGCTGAAGAAGTATCGCCAAATACCAGCGCGATACTTTGTTTTAGGTCAAAAAATAACGGCAGAAAATCCATATCAAGCCTGGTTAGCAATTACGTCAAGACCACCCATATAAGGGATCAGGACGTCTGGTACTTTTATGGATCCATCAGCCTGTTGATAGTTTTCCATCACGGCTATCATTGTGCGACCAACAGCCAAGCCAGAACCATTTAAGGTATGCACCAACTGTGGTTTTTTCTCCTCTGGGGAACGCCAGCGAGCTTGCATTCTTCGCGCTTGGAAATCGCGGGTATTACTACATGAAGAAATTTCACGATAGGCATTCTGCCCCGGTAACCAAACCTCAAGGTCATAGGTTTTTGCAGCAGAAAAACCTAAATCGCCACCACAAAGCAGTACTTTTCTATAAGGCAAAGCTAGCTTTTGCAAAATACCTTCAGCATGGCCGGTAATTTCTTCTAATGCTGCTTCAGAATCTTCAGGACGTACAATTTGTACCATTTCAACTTTATCGAACTGGTGCTGACGAATCATACCGCGGACATCACGGCCATAAGAACCGGCTTCACTTCTAAAGCAAGGCGTATGACTAACAAACTTTATGGGTAAGTCTTTAGATTCTATTATTTCATCACGAACAATATTCGTTGCAGGAACTTCAGCGGTAGGAATCAGATAAAAATCCCGGTCAGCGTAGAGTTTGAATAAATCTTCTTCAAACTTCGGTAACTGACCTGTACCAAATAAAGAAGCACTGTTCACGATATAAGGTAAATAGGTTTCTTCATAACCGTTTTCTTCTGTATGGGTATCAAGCATAAACTGCGCAAGCGCACGGTGCAGCTTTGCAAACTGTCGTCTTAATACTACAAAGCGTGAACCGGTTAATTTGCTCGCGGTTTCAAAGTCCATTAACTTAGCTTGGTCACCCAATGCGACATGATCTTTCACTTCAAAATCAAAAGACTTAGGCTCACCCCATTTAAGGACTTCAATGTTATCGTCTTCCGACAGGCCAGCAGGAACAGCATCATCTGGAAGGTTTGGCATACCTGCAAAGAAATCGTTTAGTTGATCTTGAACTCCTTTAAATTCAACTTTTGCTGTTTCTAATTTGGCCCCTATATCATCCATTTCAGCAATTAAAGGGGCAATATCTTCACCCGCGGCTTTAGCCTTGCCTATCGACTTTGAACGGGTATTACGTTCATTTTGAAGTTCTTCAGTTAAAGCCTGAAGCGATTTTCTTTTTTCTTCGAGTGTCGAAAAAAGGGATAAATCGAACTCATATTTTTTGATGGCAAGCTTTTTAGCTATTTCTTCAGTTTGTGCGCGGACTAATTTAGGATCTAACATAATTCAAGTTCTTAATTTTTAAGTTTATAAAGTTGAGCGTGCCATCAACACACCGATGAATAGAGCAAAAATACATAACAAGGTTGTTCCGAGGATATAAGAAAGCGCCGACACCCATTCACCTCTATCCAGAAGCTGCCATGCCTCTAAAGAAAAGGCAGAGTAAGTCGTAAATGCCCCCAAGAAACCTGTCATAACAAGCGGTTTCATATCTGCAGACACTAATCCTTTCTCCATAATAACCACAAAAGCGACGCCCATAATCGCAGAACCCAAGACATTCACTGTCATGGTCCCCCACGGAAAATAACGACCACCAATATAATTCACAACACTATATCGGCAAACAGCACCTATGGCTCCTGCAAAGGCAACCATAACAATATGTTTAAGCATAAGGTTCACCTTATTTTAGGAAAAATATGCTCAAGTTTACATGAAACTCAGACATTAACACACTGTAAAAAACGACTTTGATAAGTATCTTTTTAACCACGAGCAAGATTTATAATGGACCGAATAAAGCAGACACTGATCAAGTATTATTGATTTCACCGTCAATACTTATGTCATCATCTTCCACTTTTTCTAAGAGATCAGCCGCAATATAATCAATTTCTAAATCTGCTTTTTCAGTAAAGTAAGAGGGTAATTCTGCTTTTATTGCAGGCGCCAGGTTTTTAAACTCACCAACTTGTTTGACTAAATTCCCTTTACCACTAATTAGCTGACCTTCCGCTTTTACATAGGCTTCATTTGCTTTATCGAGCCCCTTTTTAATATTTTCAAAACTTCCAAGAAAAGCATTAAGCTTTTTAAAAACCGTTTCTGCTTTGGTTGCTAAAGCGACTGTATGCTTATTTTGATCTTCATAACGCCATAACTGACGGACTATATTTAGACTGGTTAGTAATGTTGTCGGCGTTGCGACAAGTACATTATTTTCAATGGCTTTTTGAAATAAAGTTTCATCAGCCTTTAGCGCTTCAACAAAGGCAGACTCAATAGGCACAAACATAAAGACAATTTCGGGAGAGTTTAAACCCGGTAATTTATAGTAATCACGCTTAGCGAGCTCATTTATTCTATCCCCCATCACGGATACATGCTCTGCTAATGCCTGCCTACGCCCCACTTCATCTTCACTGTTTATATATCGTGTATAGGCATTTAATGACACTTTGGCATCAATAATTAAATGCTTATCTTGGGGCAAATAAATAATCGCATCAGGGCGCTGCCTGCCCTCCTCTGTTGTGAATGATACTTCTCGCTTGTAATCTTTTCCAAGCTGCAAACCTGAGCGCTCAAGGACATTTTCCAAGACCAACTCACCCCAGTTGCCTTGTAACTTTTTCTGTCCTTTAAGTGCAGTTGAAAGTTCATGTGCTTCCGTAGTGATTTTTTGGTTGAGATCTTTTAAAGTCTCTAGCTCTTTACGAAGCTCTCCTTGTTGGGTTGTTTCTCGGTGATGTATTTCCTGAACTTCTTTTTTGAAGTGTTCAATGGACTCTTTGAAAGGATTCATCACTGAAGACAGGCTATGCTGATTGGTTTCTTGAAGGGCTTTGGTTTTCGAATCCAAAATATCATTTGCTAAGAGTTTGAACTGCTCGCTTAAGGCTTGCTTTTGCTCTTCAAATTGGGAAAGTTGTTTTTGGTGGCTATTTTGACGCTCTTCCAGCTCGGTTTTCAATTGTGTGTAAGTCGTATTCAAGAAATTAAATTGCTCTAGCTTTTCGTCATATTTAGATTGTAGTATTTCCAAGAGCTGACGCTTTTCTTGAACACTCTTTTCACCCTGTTTTACTTCACTTAAGGCAACATCACGCGCACGCTCAGCATCATGTAAATTTATGGTGAGTTTTTCATTTAGGAGCTTATATTCACTTAGTTCTCTCTGGAGGCTTGCATTCTTTTCAGCTTGATGCTGCTGGTGCATAGTTACTTCATTAAATTGAAGCTCTAAGTTTTTGAGCAGTACATTTTGTTCTTGTTCCTTATTTTTATAGTTATTAACAAACTTGAAACAAATAAAAACAGACACTAAAACAATCGATAAATACAAGAGAACAAGAATCAGTAAAGCAGATTGGCTTTCTAAAAGAGAGCTAAGGCCCATTTATTAACCCCTTGATTTTAAATACCTAAAAACCTTAGAGCATGTTATACAGAATGGGCGCTACGCACAAAAACTATTTCACTAAGGGCCAGCCGATTAATAAGACCGATAAAGTAGCAAAGGCTATGAATAAATTCATCGGCAGACCTACTTTCACAAAGTCAGAAAAGTGATATCCACCCGGCCCAAATACCATTAGATTCGTTTGATAACCCAAAGGTGTGGCAAAACTTGCTGAAGCCGCCATCATCACGGCAAATACAAAAGGCTCATCATTTAAAGCTGCCTTTTCTGTCAACTCCAGGACAATAGGCAACATCAAAACGGCTGCGCCATTATTGGTAATTGTCTCTGTCATTAATGAGACTGCCAAATAGCTTAAGACTAACATCAGCCAAGGTGTGCCACCGCTCAAATCAATAATGTTTTCAGCAAGAAAACTTGCAGCACCGGTTTTTTGTAGCGCGACACCTAAGGAAAAAGAGGCGGCAATAGTAATGATAACGGTGAGATCCAAGCTCTTTTCTGCCTGACTGATCGAACAGCACTTCGTTAGAACCATCAGCCCAGCACCTAGCAAAGCCGCATTGAGCATAGAGGTTAAACCCAAACCGGCAGCTGCCACGACAGAAATAAGTATGGCCCAAGACAAATAAGCACGTTCATAACGCGGTGTTTCAGATTCAAGATCATTGATTAGTAAGAAGTCTTTGTTATAACGTTGACGAGAAACAAAAGCTGGCCGCGCTTCCAACAATAAGGTATCACCTGCTTCTAACTTGATACTGCCCAAATTCCCTTGAACACGCTCTCCACCGCGTGCAACGGCTAAAACAACAGCACCATAGCGGTCTCTGAAGCGCGCATCTCGAATCGCTAAACCTACGGCATCACAATGCGGCGAGACGACAGCTTCAACCAGCCGTCTTTCTGCTCGATCTATGGTCAGCGCTTCACCCTGCTCATTTTCAGCAGAAGGAATAATCCCTTGTATGCGCAATAAGTCAGATATTGCTTCGGTGTCACCCGCAAATACCAAGCGATCCCCACCAAAAAGCTTTTCTTCAGAAGGGGCTGCGGTAATGATCGTTCCCTTTCTTTCTATTTCGACGAGATAAACCCGATCAAGATTTCTCAGACCCGCTTCCACAACGGTTTTTCCAACCAGAGGGCCATTCTCATCTACCGCGACTTCAAGGGTAAACTCTCTTAAGTTAGCAAAAGCGGTTTTTTCAGTGCGATCTGGTAACCATTTTGGTAAAAAAAACCAGATGAAGAGCAAGCCTGCTAAACATACAGGGAGGCCAACAGCCGTTATAGAAAAAATTGAGAAACCTTCACTGCCGGTTAATTCTTGATATTGACCATTGACGACCAAGTTGGTACTGGTACCAATCATCGTTAAGGTTCCACCCAAAATAGCGGTATAACTTAAGGGGATCATTAGCTTGGATGGCGCAATATTTATTTTTCTAGACCAAGAGTGAATAGCCGGAATCATCGTGGCAACGACAGGGGTATTATTTAAAAAAGCACTTAGTAATACCACTGGAGGAAAAATTCTGGCGATCGCCGAACGCGCATTTGTGGGCATTCCCAGGACTTTATTGACGAGTAAATCAATACCACCGGAAGCATGAATTCCGGCAGCGACCACAAACATAGCCGCTACGGTAATTAAACCGGAATTGCTAAAACCTACCAAGGCTTCTTGAGAGTTTAAAATACCGAAAAGACTCAAAATGGTTAGCACTCCCATCATGACAAAATGAGGGCCAATACGGGTGAGCACTAACACAATTAATGCCCCTGCGGTTAAAAATAAAGAAAACCAGCCCTGCCAATCCATGCTTACCCTTATTTATTATGGTTACTTTGTACGAATAGGAAATTATAAAATCAGGAAATGGAGTCTACAGACTCTCGCATATTACTGAAAAGAATTATAAATTATATGCATATAACCAAATAACTTATTTTGGATTGATTATTTGCTTATGGAAGCAGGAAAGATGATTTTGGCCAAGGAAGTAATTCTGGTTTTAAGATGTTTTGAAGGTCATTCTCAAAAGATGCTGGATCGTTTTTTAGAGAAGAGCTGTATTGCTCTAAGCTAAATTCATCACATTCAAAGTTCGGGTCAATTATTTGGTAAGGCTGAGCTAAGAGCTCAAAACGAATTTTATAAGCGTGAAGATAACCACGCTTTGCTGGCTTACCAGAGTACCTGGAATCACCGATGATTGGGCTACCGAGTGATTTCAATGCCACACGTAGTTGATGCGTCTTCCCTGTTTCTGGTTTCAATATATAAAACCAAGCATCGCCTGAATTGATGGTAATTTTTTTAGCAAAGAATCGAGTAATAGCTGGGTTATCGTTTGACCGTTTTAACAAATAGCTACCAGAACGACCTTTCGCCATATCGCCAATCACTGCGCCTTGCTTCTTTTTAGGTCTGCTTTCAGATAAGGCCAAATAATATTTCTCAATGCGCTTCTCTAAAAACAACTTACTTAGTTCACTATTTATTTGTTTTGAACGGGCAAAAAGAATTAAGCCTGAGGTCATTCTATCTAAACGATGTACAGGATAAATAGCCTCATCATTCAAGAATTTTTTTGCCAAACTAACAATACCTTCGACATGTACTAATTCTTTATCTTTTTGAACAGATTCATCCAGTGAGTGAAACGGCACTTCTGCTGGCTTATGGATTGCGTAAATATTCTTATCTTCAAAGAGACACCGCAAAGCTGTCATTTAGGTAAATCCTTACTTGGTGAGTGCCTGAATTTTCTCAATGGTTTGAAGAGATAAGTCTTCACCCTTAACTAAGCTTGGGTCAAGATAATCCATATTAGGGCTCATAATTCGATTGTAGGTATAACGAAAAGGAAATATAGCCAAATCAGTGACGAGATCTTTGGCCATTGTCCAACCTGAAATATTTTTATATAAGTTGTTATAGGTACCCACCATGGCAAATAAGGAACGAGATAAATGCAGATAGTCACTTTTGATGGTCATATCTAACTGATAGGTGTTCGTCATAAGATGAATAGCCGCTTGCAGTCTCTGACGAAGGCCTTCCGGGCCTTCTTGATATAAACGAATAGCAAAATCTTTACCTAGGGGTGTGACGGCTTTCTTATCCAGTGTCTCTTCGAGTGCCGTCCTGATTTCTTGATAACGTTCTAAATTATAGGTTTGATCTGTGCTCATTTGTATCAAGGTAAGCGTTAAGGCATCGATATCACCACTTATTACTGAAGCAATGTATCTACCTAACAAAGACCACTTACCACGCATATCGACGGCGTTGCCCCAGTCAATTAAAAATAAGCGGGCGTCTAAATCCACCATAACATTACCAGGATGAAGGTCACCGTGAAATTCTTGGTAGATCAACATATGCTCAAGCATGGTGTATAAAAAGTTTTCCGCTAACTTTCGCTGAAAACGTTTCCTTTTTCGCCCTTTGTAACGATCGATAGCCAAATTAATCGCCATGGCATCCTGAAGGTATTCCATTTCAAGAATACGTCCTGTTCCTGCATATAAACCAGGAACAAACCAAACGGGTGAAGATAATGCACGATGATAAAAACGCGATTGAACTTCAGCCTCATGCTTAAAATCCAGTTCTTGCTCAAACCCCTTGGTGAACTCTTTTATTTGCTCAGACATGGCAGCCAAGAAAGGTCTTAACTTCGAATGTGGCGCCCAATACTGACTACTGATTAGCATTAACTCGATAGCAAGCGAGCCCATGGCAAACTCTCTTTCGAGGTTATGTCTGGCTACTTTTACAACAATGGGCACTAATACTTCTTCATTACCCTGTTTAATGGGTTTTTTAGCCACAAAAACCGAACCAATGGAACCAGACTTAATAGGATTGTTGACATCAAAACCAAAGTAACGGCTTTCTGGTTTTTGCCCATAATCTTCAATGAAGGCCTGATACACTTCATTTGGCGACATCGGGTCAACATCTTCTTGGAAAACTTTTAACTCTTTGGATATTTCATCGGGCAGGAAGTCAGAATTAGCCGCCGCTACTTGGGCCATTTTTATAAATAAGGGGCCAAACTCCCTAACCATTTTAGCGACAATTTCTGCCTGCCCCTTAAAATCTTTAGGGTCAGTTTGCAAAAAAGGCTTTATATATCGAATCGCTTTAATTTGTCGCTTTAGAATTAATATATCGCCACGTAAAACCTGAAGCTTCATTATGATATCAGCAAGTGTTTTTTGGTTTATCTTGCGAATATGTTTAATGCTGTTAATTATTTCAACAAGAAGTGGTTCATACGCTTTCAATATTGAACGAACGATATCAAGATTAAGCTCGAACACACCTTTAAGCTCTGGAGATTCGATAAGCTCTTGAAAGAACCCCCAAAATTCTTCTACGACAACTTCAGGAATATCTACCGGGCTTCGCAAGACAGCTTGTTTAACCAAATAGCCTATGAGATTTTCAGTAGATTCTTCATTTGGAATAAATCGCGATTTTCTTAGGTAATCTGTTAAGGCTTTAGAATGAGTAGAGACTGGATGCAGATAAAGCTGCTCAAACAAACTATCGAGTTCATTAGATAGCTCTTCTTGTTCGATTACTCTTTCAGACATCAGTATGCGCACAATCGGCATAAATGCCTTGGGGAGCGCTACACTGCTGTAAGCAAACTCACCTGCACCTTTAAATACCGATAATGTATTTTTTTTAATCGATTTGATATCGACTAGAGGTTTCTTTTCTTTAGACATGAAATTACGACAAACAGCGTTTGTGAAGAAGACAGAAGGTTAACACAAATGCACTTTTGCAAGTAATTTTTTTAAACAATTGTAATGCTTTTTCTATGAGCTTTTGAGTTCTGTGAAGAATTCGTCATTCCTCCTATCCTCTTGCCATTTAATTAAAGCATCTATCGCCATGGGCCTGGCAATATGAAACCCTTGTGCAAAGTCACAATTCATTTTTCTCAGCGCATTAAGTGTCGCTTGACTCTCAATACCCTCTGCGACCACGCGATAGCCTAAATCTTTCGACAAGTTAAGGGTTGTTTTTACAATCACTTGATCACCGGTAATCTTATCCATATGGGTAATAAAGGATCGATCAATCTTGATTTCATAAAGTGGTAGTTGCTGTATATAAGTCAAGGAGGAATAACCTGTGCCAAAATCATCAATCGCTAACTTGATTGCGTATTTTGACAAGCGCTTCAAGGCCGAAATGGCATATTCTGGGTCTTTCATAACTGACGTTTCGGTCATTTCCAAGACCAGCTCTTCAGGCGGGATATCGTATTTTCCAAGTAGCTCAATAATACATTCTTCAAAATCTGGTTCATGTAAATTTATGGCCGATATATTCACAGATATAGTTGAAGCGCCAAATTGCCTTGTTCGTATTGCATGATCACGAAACGCTCTGTTAAAGACCCAGCGTGTCAGGTAACGCATTATCCCTGTTTGTTCGGCACTCGCAATGAACTCATCAGGTGCTATAAATCCCAGACTATCATGATTCCACCTAAGCAGCGCTTCAGCGCCAATCATTTCACCGCTTGAACACGAGATGATGGGTTGATAATGCAATGCCAAGGTGTCGTTATCTATTGCCTTCTTTAACTCGCCCATCAGCACTAGCCGACGTTCGGTATAAGGATTTATATCAGATGAATAGACGCCTATTTGACCATTACTATTATCAGCACTATCAATTGCAACCCTTGCATGTCGCGATAGTGTATCTATATCCTTGCCATGAATGGGACAACAAGCAATGCCAATGGATAAACCCAAATCCAGCTTCATACTTTTGTATTCAATAGGCTCTGCCAACAACAACATGAGTTCATGAGCATACTCAACAGCAGAATTTAATTCCGTATTGGCTATAACATGAGCAAATAAGCCTTTTTCTATATGCGCAAAATAAAATTCGTTTTGCTGTGTTGTTTCTATTAGTTCAGCTTTCTCATAACAATTATCTAGCCTGAGTAAACGCTTGGAGAACAAGCCTAAAACGATATCCGCATTGGCATGCCCTAGGGTTTTGCTAACTTCTTGTATGCCGTCTAAATGAATGTATAACAAAGAAAATTGAGGAGAGTTTTCAGGGTAGATATAAAGTAAACGATAAAGCATTTGTTGAAATAATACCGAATTAGGAAAACCATCCAAACTTTCATGAGTCGCTTGGGTATAGAGTTTTGCTTCAGCCGTTTTACGTTGAGTCTCTTCTTCTAATTGGGCTTGCTGGGCTTTAATTTTATCTTGTCGCTCCCTATTAAAGCGATCTGCCAGAGCAAAACTCAGAAGCAAAGCTTCAATTGCCGAGCCCCAACTTAAAGCATGCTCGGTAAAACTATTTCTGGGAAGAAAGCCAAATTTACTTGAAGCAGAAACAACAATCCCTGTAATCAAAAATGCCCAAGCATAGGTAAAAAAGCGTGCCGATGTTTGGCCTTTGTACCAGGCATAGGGGCCTGCGAACATAATAACAAGACTACTAGGTATCGCTAAAAATACTGATACCCGCGTTGATATATCATATGGCAGCACAAATGCCCCCACGACTGACAATGCAAATAAGATATTGAAAAATATAACCAAGTTATTTAATCGCGGCGCTACTTTTGGCAAACTTAAAAAATAACTCGCAAATAGACCAGCAAATAGCATCACGCTTGGTACGGCCAACAGCATACTTAATTCATGAATATAAGGAGACGTCGGGTATAGATATTGATATAAGAATCCGTAAGCGCCCGACATCAAACCCAATACTGAAACAACCAAACCGCCATAATAGAGATATGATCGCTCTCGTATAGATAGAAACAAGAACAAATTATAGACAACCAAGACGATTAGCATTCCGTAATAAATTGCCTTGATTAGGAGTTCATCTTGATCCTGCCATATAAAATCATCTGCTTCCCAGATTTCGATAGGCACTTGAAGTGAACCTTGCGTTCTCACTTTGATATAGATATCTAGGCTTTGATTAGCTTCAACTTGTAAAGGAAATAAGAAATCCCTATGCCTTATGGGGCGTTGGGAGAAAGGAAAGGTATCACCGGTTAGAAAGGTCTGTTTAAGTTCTCCATTTTCAAGGACAAACAATTCTATGTAGTCTAATAATGCATACTGAATCGCTAGAATTTTATTCACACTCACATTGTGCGTGCTTAATTTAAGCCTGAACCAGTAGGATGAATCGGTATAGCCAAAGTTAGGAATTAAAACAGAACTTTGTGCCCATGATGAATCATTCAACTCAAGAATACTTTCAAGAGAAAACGCATTATCTTTATCTTCAAAATAATTCAGTTCTTTACCTAAATGGACCACCGCATCATGACTTAGAAATACTTCGTTTTGTTTGGGAAGGCTTTCAGTAAAAGTATTCAGCGAGGTATTAGCAAATAAAGACGGACATAAGAGCAAAAAGCCACATAGCAGAAACACTTTATAAACGCCGTGTTTTATCATGCCACTCTCGCAAAGTAAAAAAGATGGATAGAAGATGTTTTTTAATCTTAGTATAAAAACGCCTTATGTAAATGTTTATGCTTTAGTTGGTCAAATAGGCGTGTTCAATGCTAAAGTTGACTGATAATAACAGGCCAGAAGATAAATCAAAAACCTGTTCAAGCCTTTTCTTCTTATAAACGTTAAATAGTGAACTATGGACAGCATATCTATTGTCAATTCATTTTTTTTAATTTTCTCAGGTGCAGCCGTACTGGCATCTATCGTTTTATTTACTCGCCAACCGATCATCCTTGCTTATATTGCCCTTGGAGCTTTAATTGGACCTTTCGGCTTAAATTATGTCTCTGATGCCAAATTGCTTTCTGAAATAGCAGAAATAGGCATCATCTTCTTATTATTTTTGCTCGGCCTGGATATGCAACCCAGCAGCCTAATACATATGCTAAAGAAAGCCACGGTGGTTGCGATCATCAGTTCCATTTTATTTGCATTAATTGGCTTTTTAATAGGACAGGCATTTGGTTATACACTAATTGAATCTTCGATAATCGGCTGCGCCATGATGTTTTCAAGCACCATCATCGGCATTAAATTACTTCCCACGACAGTACTTCACCATAGACATACAGGTGAACTGGTCGTTGGCTTATTGCTACTTCAAGATTTAATTGCGATTATCGTGTTATTAGTTTTAGGCGGACAAGATCCTAATAACTCGCAAGATCAAAACAGTGTCGTAGCCTTTATTAAAACCCTACTGACCCTGCCTTTATTTGTCTTTGGTGTGTTCTTTGTCGTGAAGCATGTCATATTCAGACTCATTAAAAAGTTTGACCGCTTTAATGAATATATATTTTTGCTCACCATTGGTTGGTGTCTTGGCGTTTCTGAACTAGCCCATACCATTGGACTATCTGAAGAAATTGGTGCCTTTGTTGCGGGCATCAGCATCGCTACCAGCCCGATTTCTCAGTACATTGCGATTCAACTTAAACCTCTGCGTGACTTCTTTTTAGTGCTTTTTTTCTTTAGCTTGGGCGCATCGTTTAATCTCGGTCTATTGCCTGAGGTCATATTCCCAGCACTCTTATTAGCCGCCTGCATGATTGGCTTAAAACCAGTCATATTTAGAGCTTTATTAAGATTAAATAAAGAACCCAATGATATGGCCTGGGAAGTTGGTTTTCGCTTAGGCCAAATTAGTGAATTCTCATTGTTGATTGCCTATCTTGCAACGGCGTCTGCCTTAATTGGTAATGAGGCTTCACACCTTATTCAGGCTACCGCCATTCTTACCTTTATTTTCAATTCCTATATCGTCATCTTTTACTTTCCAAGCCCGATTGCTATCAGTGATAAATTAAGAAGAGATTAATGCAAAATGAAAAGTTTGAGCTAACGGCAATATTTGAGATAACAGCAATAATAGTAATTCTATTTGCTGCATTGTATGACAGCGTGTGGGCTAAACATTAACCCACACAAAACGTCTTAAATACTAAAACAAAAACTAGCGCATTCCGCGAGTAATATTTAGTTCAGCTAACACTTTGCTCACAGATTTTTCTATACCGGTTGATATGGCAATACCTAGCTTATCCATCAAGTGTTTTTTCTCTTTAAATTCAAGCGAAAATACATCTGCCCTTTCACATGCTTCGGTAATATATTCATCTGAAGTTTTGAGTTCATCGACTAAAGATACTTCCAGAGCCCTGGTACCAAACCAGATATCACCATTTGCAACATTATCGATATCAACAGAAGGGCGGCGTTCGGCTACATAGCTTTTGAATAACTCGTGGGTATCCTCAAGATCGGCCATAAATTTTTCACGACCCTCTTCAGTATTTTCACCGAACATAGTCAAAGTACGCTTATACTTACCTGCAGTTAAAATCTCATAATCTATATCATTTTTCTTTAATACTTTACTAAAATTTGGAAGTTGAGCAACGACGCCAATTGACCCCATAATCGCGAAAGGTGAGGCCACAATCTTATCCGCGACACAGGCCATCATATAACCGCCACTCGCTGCGACCTTATCGACACAAGCAGTTAATTTAATACCCTTCTTTTTGATACGATCAAGCTGAGCGGCTGCCAGACCATAAGAATGAACCATTCCACCCGGGCTTTCTAACTTAACGACAATTTCATCTTTTTCAGAATTTGCAATCTGAAGGACTGCGGTCACAGACTCCCTGAAACAATCCACATCGCTAGCCTTAATATCGCCATCAAAATTCAGAACAAAAACACGACCTTTAGTTTCTATGGCGTCTGTTTTGGATTTCTTTTTTTGCTTTTCAGCTTCTTTTAAAGACTTTTTATGCTCTTTTTGTTGCTCTTTAGTTAACAGTGTCGATTCCAATGACTCTTTAATACCATTCAGTTTGTCATTTAACTTTTCAACCAGCATTTCTTTATGTTCTGGCTTCTTATTTTTCATCGCTACACTTCCAGCAGCTGCAATTATAATCAGAATAGCGATTACAATCGTAATAGTTTCAGCAAGAAACACTCCATATTCGGTCAGAAATTCCACTTTTATACCTCTTTAAAACGCACATATTAATGCGTAGTTCAATTATTGAATGTTATAAGTGAGGCCATTTTATGGCATTACAAGATTGAGCGCTTAGAAAATTTCAAACAAGCGTTCGCTTTGGAGTTGACAAGCTTTTTTTTTGTCACTAATCTTCATGCGTGAAAAAAATACTCCTTCACATTCATGCCAGTTATTTTTTTGAATTTTTAGCTTGGCGATAATTGATACATAAAAAGGGTAAACTCATGTCTGTAGCTTCTACTTTCGAGACATTAAAAGCAAACTTCAACGCTGACGCTGCTAGTGGCATCGACTTGGTCTTCCAGTTCAACATTGAAGATGATGCAAATTACAGCCTAACTATTAGCGATGGCAAATGTGAACTTGCTGCTGGTGATCACGATGATCCATCAGTAACACTAATCATGAACACTGAAACACTTAAAGGTATCGTTAGCGGCGAAACTGACGGCATGCAAGCATTTATGGCCGGCCAACTTCGCGCAGAAGGTGATATGATGCTAGCGACTAAATTAGGCGAGCTTTTCAATATAGGTTAATTCAAGTAATCAAAAGTTTACTAATAAAAACCGCATCAGCGGTTTTTTTTGGTTTAAATAAAAACCAGATGACATAAATCTAACTTTTGTGCATTCAATAGCAGTTTCATTACCTATCTACTTTATTCAATCTTCAGATAGCTGTAATATTTCTTTTTTTAGTTTGGAAGCAAGATAATGGGCAGAGCCTATCAAAACCGCAAAGACTCAATGGCGAAAACATCTGACGCCAAAGCAAAAGTGTATAGTAAATATGGTCGGGAAATTTACGTTTGTGCCAAATCTGGCGGCATAGACCCTGACGGCAATCTTTCATTAAGAAGTATGATTGACCGGGCAAAAAAAGATCAAGTTCCTAGTCATGTCATAGAAAAAGCCTTGGAAAAAGCCAAGGGTGGTGCGGGTGAAGACTTTTCTACTGCTCGTTATGAAGGCTTTGGCCCTGGAAACTGCATGGTTATCGTCGATTGTTTAACAGACAATCCTAACCGAACATTCGGTGATGTTCGCTTATGCTTTACTAAGACTAAATGCAAAATTGGTACACAAGGCAGTGTCAGCCATATGTTTGACCACAGCGTCATTCTGGTATTTAAGCATGATGACGAAGACGCTGTCCTCGAAGTATTAATGGCAGCAGATGTTGACGTCAGCGATATTGAGAATGAAGACGGCAAAGTTTCTATTTTTGCGCCACACACAGATTACTTTAAAGCCAAGCAAGCGCTCAATGAGGCATTTGGTAAAGAGGTAGCTGGACGCTCCGACAAAGAAGTCGACTTCGAGGTTGATGAAATTCAATTCATACCTCAGTCAAGCAACCCTATAAGCTCTGAAGATGCAGCACTCTTCGACACTTTCCTTGAGATGTTAAACGACCTTGATGACGTTCAGAATATATATCACAACGCTGAATATTAGTTTTTCTGGGTAACTTTTTCTGAAAAATAACGAGCTATTCATGGCGATTTCTATTGGTTTTTTCTCCTAACAGAAACCGCCTTCTTTTTTAAAAGTTCATATCGAAAAATAATTTCGTTCTTCCTGAAGTTATAAAATGTGCCTGAATAGACATTTTTTATGATAAACCGCTCTCAAGATTGCATAAGCTTGCAAACTGAAACATAAATCCGCTTGTTTAAAAATCCATGCCAGTTACATTTAATATAAAGGAGATTTACGTTTCTTTTCATTTACACATTTGACTTTGAAGTTATCACTTCAATAGATTGAAATTGAAAAGAACTCCCTCTCTTAAAAAATGTGTTATACAGGGCAAGGCTATGAAAAGACAATTAATTTATCACACTCATGTAAATACGAGTCAATTAGATAAAATCGTGGTAAAGGTTCAAACTGAATCTAAAAACTCTACCTGTTACTTAGATAGGATTTCTAGGGATGGGCTAACTTTAAGCTGTGATTCCGAGACACTCCACAGCATTCTGCCTAACAAGACTGTTGTTGCACCGAAAGATCCGGTTTCAATGAACACTACGTTTGCACTTGATAAGAGCATAAACGCTTTGTGCAGAGTTATTTTCGCTCGTCGTTTATCGAAAGATCATTTCATTATGGAGCTTAAATTTGTTGATATAAATGAACAGGCCAAGCAGGATTTAGATGACTATATTGAAAAAACCTTACGATCAGAACTTAAGCCTACAGAAGATTGCAAAATACAGCCAGAACCAAAAATCAAATCATCAGAAATCTATAAAATAAATAATGATTTAAGAATCACTTATTCAAAAGTTGCTTGATAGCTTTGCTAGAAATTGATCGCTAAGAGTTTGGCGTGAGCGTGGGTATATCGATATGTTTATTTTCGGTTAGAGCACGTACTAATTCCGCTTCCGGTCTTGATATACCACAGGTATTCATCAAATCTTCAATGCCTGCGCCTAACTCGACTAAACGGGCTGCCTCAGAATAAGAAACCTTAGCGGGATCGTTTTTTTGCATTTCTTCAATTTTAGCTTCTAATACAGCGATATGTTTTTCCAGTTCTAATACTTTTCTTCCTACGCCTATCGCACCTTTACTCATCCCCTGCACTTCTTCAGCCATATTATCGACTAAATCACTCATATTCCGTTCTGATAAGGTAATAGAGCGTTTAATCACCAAGGCATAAACAGCTAATAAGCTGACAAGAAAAGCAGAAATAAGCGGAACAAATTCTGGAAACATTAGCAAACTCCGACGAAACTATCCTAGTTTGACCAAAGTCAGACATTGTCAAATATCTGACTTTAAATCTATATACTATTACTAAGCTAAAATGATGCCATGTCTGACCATTCTTCCTCAGAAAGCATTTTTTCGAATTCAACTAGAATAATAAGCTCACCATTTTTATTACAAACACCCTGAATAAAACGCGCACTTTCATCATTTCCAACGTTGGGTGCGCTTTCCATTTCTGAATTTTTGATATAGACAACTTCAGCAACCGAATCAACAAGAATACCAATTACTTGCCCTTCAATTTCAAGCACCACAATTCGTGAGTGATCTGTGACATCTGCACTGGGTAATCCAAAACGAGCTCGGGTATCAATAACGGTGACCACGTTACCTCGAAGATTGATGATTCCTAGCACATAATCAGGTGCACCTGGAACAGGCGCAATCTCGGTATACCTCAAGACCTCCTGGATCTGCATAACATTAATGCCATAGGTTTCATCAGCAAGGCGAAATGTTACATTTTGCAGAACTGGATCTTCAGTGGCTTGGCTACTATGGCCAGTACTTGATGACATTTATTTGACCCCTTTTTCACTCTCTTATAATCTCACGTGCTTTGACTTATTAAGTCATTAAGATTGCACAACATTCTATAAATATAGAGCATCGCTGCATCTATGCCAGAAAATTAAAGTTTTATTAAGAAATAATTCTAGGATTTCTGTTTGCCTGATCGTTCAGCATCGAACTTAAAGAATCTGCGTCAATTAATGCGCACATATGATCAATAACGGTTCCAAGTAGCCAAGCCCTTTTTGTCCGCTCTGTTCGCCATTTAACTTGATCGGGAGAGAGCTGAATGGATTGATGAACCGCATCACATGCCATACCCCAATCATTACCGCCTAAACGGATAATAAATTTATAAGCAAACCGTACTTCTTCAGAACATCTTTCTGGCATAACTAATTGAGCGGTATCGATTACTCTGACATTTCTTTCTAAATGATGATAGAGCCCCAAAAACCAATTAGCTCTTCCAACCAAGGGAATAAATTCTTTTTCAATCTTATAAATAGCACCTAATGAAATCAGTGGCACCGCAAGTTTAAGGCCTGCAACGGTAAATATTAAACATTCAAAGCGACTATTTGCCCAATCAGGACGATCACTTTTCTGAAGAACTGCTTCAGGGCTAAGTAATTTTTCTGTTGCTTTTGTCCTTAAAGCCTCTTCAGTTTGCACCTCATTTATAGTTTTAACATTTACTTTTTTGCTTTGAGTTTCAACGATTTTCTGTTCAGAAACGAATGGCTTGGTCGTTTTTATTTCTGGCTTTACAATGTTTGTTTTTTCTAATACTTCTGTTTCATTCAATGTTTGCGTTACTGCTTGGGATTTAGCTTTAGCTAAAATTTTAAGTTTTTCATCCAAGCGAAGTCTCTGAGCACTTGATAGTTTAGATTTTTGTTTTTCTAATAACGCTAATGCCGTTTTTGCATCCAACTTAGTCTTAAGGGTCTGCACTAGCTTGTTTTCAACATCCGTCACTGTTTTAGCTTCGGTTATCGTTTTAGCTTCAGTTGTCGTTTTAGGTTTAACTGGCGCAAGTTTAGGAAAGGCAGCAGGAATAATTAATGGAGAAATTCTCCCCGCAATCATTTCCGGCTCATCAAAGTCTGGGGCATTGAAGTGTAAGATTTGTTTTTTTGGTTTAGGGTTGTATCTTTCTGCGGCTAAATTTTTAGATAAACTAGAAAGTTCATGCTTGTTAACTTTGATGTTTAAAGTTTCTTGCTGTGCCTTTGAAGATGATTCCTCGGCACTTAAAGATTGACTTTCAGAAAGCTTTTTTAAGGGATCTTCTTCCGCAGAGCCAAACATATCCTCAAAGTAGGCATTCATAGCAGACTGCGGTGAAATTGTTTTTGTCTTTGATGCATTATGCTGAGGTTTATCATCAAATTTCACGATCCACCTCCTTTACATACATCACTTACATACATCACTGATAAGCGATGAACAGCACTAAAATTATTGAGTACTTTTCTATGAGCAAAGTCTTTAGACCAAACATTACTCAAGTAATCTTGGACAAGGAAATCCGTTTTCGAGTTTTGCGTCCTGCTATGATTGCCTAGTGAATTCATGATTTAGCGCACTTAAGAGTTTGCGCCTGTCATTTCTTTCAAATTCTCTAGCAATTTTTTATACGCCCTGACTCCATGAGTTTCATTATCATACGCTGATGGCACAAGTCCATTCATGCTGGCATCTCTAAATTTAGTATCAACCGGAATAGCATACTTCCAAACATCATCCCCCCATGTACCTTTAATGGTTCTTAAGCTTTGCATAGAAGCCTGGGTTCTTCGGTCAAACATGGTGGGTAAAATCAAGTGGCGTAAATTACTTTTTTGAGAGCGAATAACCATCCCTAAGGTATTCATCATTCGCTCTAGGCCCTTAATCGCAAGAAACTCTGTTTGAACAGGTACAATCAGTTGCTGACTAGCCGCTAATGAATTAATCATTAAAACACCTAACGAAGGTGAATTATCTATTAATACGTAATCATACTGATCCCATAACATGGCTAAGGTTTTAGAAATTATCAAACCCATACCTTCAACACCAACCATACGCCGCTCTAGTGTCGCCAAGGCGGTGGACGCAGGCATTAAGTCCAAACCCTCACATGAAGTAGAGGTGATAAGTTGTTCTGGTAAACCATCAGGCACCTTGCCTTGATGCATAAACAGGTCAAAGGCACTTTGTTCAATAGTATCAGGGTCATATCTAAAGTAGCTGGTCAGCGAGCCATGCGGATCTAAATCCATCACAAGTACCCTATTGCTTTCTTGAGCCAACAATCCACCTAATGCAACAACACTGGTGGTTTTTCCAACACCACCTTTTTGATTGGCTACGCCCCAAATTCTCACTTTTACACCCCTATGTTAACAATCTAACGCTACTGTCCTAACGCTACTGTCTGGCTGATTTTTATAAACAATTTGATTCTTCATCAATTTAACGATAAGCAATCAACACATATATTTAAAAATATAAAACCGGTAAATCCTGTATTAAAAAGGCATAAGTTTGCCGAATATTCAGGAAAAACTCTAACATTAGTTTCTATTAGCACATGCTATGCCACGATGAAATTACCTTAGGAATAAAATAAATATACTGTTTAAATATATAGGTAGAGAAACCAAAATATGGAAGGAAAATTAAAATTGAGCTCTGAGTTTCATCAAACATATTTCGACAGGCTCAACACAGGCATTTCGACAGGCTCAACACAGGCATTTCGACAAGCTCAATGAGCGAGAGGTATATTAATTCATCAAGCTCTGACGTATATCGTTGCTTTTTGACACCAACAAAACGACTCGCCTATTCTTACGGCGCCCTTGAGGTGTATCGTTACGAACGACAGGTTGAAACTCGCCATAACCCATGGCACCCATTCTACTTGGAGAAATACCCTCTAAAGCAAGATAACGAACGACCGAAGCAGCTCTTGCTGCAGACAACTCCCAATTTGATGGAAATACTGCACTTCTGATAGGTATATTGTCGGTATGACCTTCTACTAACATCGCATTATCATGATTTTGCATAATACGGGCGATCTTTTCGATAATAGGTAAAGCTTCATCTATGGGCTCAACCCCGCCACTACTAAAGACAACCGTGTCATCTAATGAAATTTCTATCCAATCATCTTTTTTTTGAACGCTAACCTTCTGTTCAAAGATCAAATCTTCAAAACCATCTTCAAATTCACCCGCGATTTTAGTTAACTCTTCTTGTTCCTGCACTTCTCTGATTTTCTTATCTTTATCCAGAGGCTCAGGCGTTGTAATGATCGGCATAATATTTATGGCTGGTGCGCTATCGGACTCAGCTCTTGAAGGTAGATCACCAACCTGAATAGGAAGAATAGCTTTTTTAGGCGCATTAAAAATACCTTCAAGACTATCAGACAAAACTTTATACTTGCCTTCATTGACAGAAGAAATGGAGTACATCACAACAAAAAAAGCGAACAATAAGGTTATAAAATCCGCATAAGAAACTAACCAACGCTCTTTATTATCTACTTCTTCTTCCGGCTGTTTACGCATTAGTTAATAAAACCACGGAGTTTCATTTCAATAGAGCGAGGATTCTCACCCTCGGCAATGGCAACTAAGCCTTCTATTAACATTTCACGATATTGAGATTGTTTATGAATAAGCGTTTTAAGTTTAGAACCAATTGGAAATAATAATAAGTTTGCAAATGCAACGCCATATATTGTTGCAACGAAAGCAGTGGCAATGCCTGATCCTAAAGATGAAGGGTCTGCTAAATTACTCATTACATGGATCAAGCCCATGACAGCACCTATAATACCGATGGTGGGGGAATAACCGCCCATACCGTCATAAATTTTTGCTGCAGATAAGTCAAATCGTTCTTTTGAAATGAGATCTAGCTCAAGTACATTCCGAATAACTTCAGGTTCGGCACCATCAACTAACAACTGCAAGCCTTTTTCTGCAAAAAGTTCTTGTTCTTTTTCGACGGCGGCTTCAAGTCCTAATAAACCTTCTTTTCTTGCTCTCATACTCCATGCGATCACTTTTTCAATACCGTCATCAAGCGAGACATAAGGAGGAATAAATACCCATTTGAGCATCAACAATCCACGTTTCAGCATAGAGAAAGGTGTTTGCAGCATAATGGCTGCAATCGTTCCACCAATAACAATTAATGCAGCAGGCCCATTAAACAAGGATTGTATATGACCGCCATCTAAATAGTTTCCACCTAAGATAGCGCCAAAGGCGAGTATGACACCCAAGATACTGAGCAAATCCATTAGCTTACTCCATTAAGAATTTGCTCACCCATTAACTCAAGATCAATGGATGCATCAGAATAACCTGCTTTATCTACGGCCATTGGCATACCATAGATCACACAGGTCTTTTGACTTTGAGTGTAAACAGTAGAACCACTTTGCTTTAACATTCTACAGCCTTCCCTGCCGTCCGCTCCCATACCGGTTAAAACAACCGCTAAAACCTTCCCAGGGAAAGCTTTAGCGGCAGAACCAAAGGTAATATCAACAGAAGGCTTATAGGATAAACGCTCATCGCCATCGACAATCTTTATCTGCGGCCTAGAGCCAACAATTATTAATTGTTTTGCTCCTGGCGCAATTAAAGCAAGCCCTGGCTGAAGAACATCACCATCCTCAGCATGCTTCACTTTAACAGCACAAAGTGAATTTAATCGTTCAGAAAATGCAGGTGTAAACGTTGCGGGCATGTGCTGCACAATAAGAATGGGCATAGGAAAATTAGCAGGTAATTTTTCAAGCACTTTTTGTATGGCGACAGGTCCACCTGTAGATGCACCAATTAATAAAATATCGACAGGATGATTAATTTTTTTGACTGCTGGGCTTTTATAATTGCTAACTGATCCGGAGGGTTTATTTACCTTTGCAGAACGATTAAGTGAAGCAGTCGTTGAGCTTGACTGGCTTGTAGTACGGCCAAAAGTATTGTTGCGCTCTCGAGTTTCTTTTAATGGCTGACTAGCTGTAATAGCTTTATCTACAGGTTCAGTTTTATTTATTGGTGCACTAACTTTACCTGTATTCGTATTTTTAGCGATAGCCAAGATCCGGCCTTTTAAAACCTCCTGCATTTTCCCATAATCACGCGCTATATCTTCGAAGTTTTTTGGTAAAAAATCGACAGCACCCGCATCCAGGGCATCTAAAGTAACCCTGGCACCCTCATAAGTTAACGAAGAAAACATCAGAATTGGAGTGGGACATTCAGACATGATGTGACGAACGGCGGTGACACCATCCATGATTGGCATTTCATAATCCATAGTAATGACATCAGGATGAAGCTTTTTCGCAAGCTCTAAGGCTTCCTTACCATTTGATGCGGCACCCACAACTTTAATTTCAGAAACACTACTTAGAATTTCATGTAGCCGTTTCCGAAAAAAGCCTGAATCATCAACAATTAAAACAGAGACCGTCACTTAAAAACACAACCTCCATTGAAACTAATTAATGAATAGTATGAATAGGATGAATACTGTTCTGGTTAAGCGTATAAACAGAACGCAAGGTTTAAACCTCAAGCATAGCGATCTAGCAAACTTGGTATATCTAATATCAAAGCAATACGACCATCACCAGTAATAGTAGCGCCTGCCATGCCAGCCGTACCATGTAACATATCGCCTAAGGGTTTAATGACGACTTCTTCTTGTCCAACCAGTTGATCTACAATAAATCCGACACGCTTATTACCAACCGCCACTATGACGACGTGTGCAGATTCTGCATCTTCGGTATAACCTCTTACTAACCAACGCTTGATATAAAACAATGGATAGACATTATCTCTAACAACAACACACTCTTGACCGTCAACTATATTGGTTCGTCTTAAATCCAAATGAAATATTTCGACAACGCTCACCAGAGGAAATGCAAATGACTGGTTGCCAAGTTTCACCATTAGAGTAGGCATAATAGCGAGAGTAAGCGGAACCTTAATAGATAATTTAGAACCCTTACCTAGTTCAGAGGTTATACTGACTGTGCCGTTCAACTGGGTAATTTTAGTCTTTACAACATCCATCCCCACACCACGACCTGAGACATCAGATATTTCGGTTTTGGTGGAAAACCCTGGCGCAAAAATCAGGTTAAAACATTCTGTATCACTTAAACGATCGGCGGCATCTTGATCAAAAAGCCCCTTTTCAACGGCTTTTGCACGAAGCACATCAGCATCCATACCCGCGCCATCATCTTCGATAGCGAGCATGATATGATCACCTTCCTGCTGTGCAGACAAAACAACCTGACCAATACGCTCTTTACCCTTTTGAACACGCACATCAGGCATTTCAATACCATGATCTACCGCATTTCTAACCAAGTGAACCAAAGGATCAGACAGCGCTTCCACTAAATTTTTATCTAGGTCCGTTTCTTCACCCACTAACACTAAATTTACTTCTTTCTTTAGGTTCCTCGCCAAATCTCTAACAACACGTGGAAAGCGACCAAATACCTTTTTAATGGGCTGCATACGGGTCTGCATGACTGCAGACTGTAAGTCACCCGTCACCACATCTAAGTTAGATACCGCTTTTTGCATAGCCTCATCGGCACTAGCATCACCTAGACGTTTTAAACGGTTACGAACTAATACAAGTTCACCCACCATATTCATGATGTCATCTAAACGTTTTGTATCAACTCTGACGGTCGTTTCAGTCGCGATTGATTCATTTTTCTTCGGAGTAGGCGCTTTTGGAGGTGCAGGAGCGGGTGCTGGTTTTGGCTCTACTTTCGCTTCTTCCTTTGGCTGGGCAACAGGTGCTTTTTCAGGAGCAGGACTTGGTGACTTAGGAGAAGAAGGGCTTGACTTAGCTTGTGCCGCTGTCGGTGATCCACCCGAACCATGCAGTTCATCTAATAGATTTTCAAACTCATCATCAGTAATTAACTCTTCATCACCTGAAGAGGCTGCCACTGATGCTTTAGCACTGGAACTTGAATCAGACGTAGTTTTTGCACCCTCTGCATTAAACTTTCCTTCACCATGCAACTCATCTAAAAGCTTTTCAAACTCATCTTCACTAATCTCACCGGCATCTGAATCTGAACTCGCAGCACTTGACTGCGCTGAATTATTCGAGACAGAAATTGGTTTACCAGAGCCATGAAGCTCATCTAATAAATTTTCAAATTCATCATCCGTAATCTCATTGGACTCTTCAGTTTGTCCAACAGAAGAAGACTCAGACGCATCACCATCTAAAGCATCTAATAGCTGCTCGAACTCATCATCGGTAATATCACCATCAGTAGTTTCTTCTACTTTGGGCTCAACAGGTGCGGCCACCGGAGCAACTTCAGCAGCATCGGCAGGTTTAGCAAAACGCTGTAAATCGTTTAATAATTCTGGATCAGCAGGCGTAGCATCTTTTCCATCACGTACTTCATCAAACATGACATTAACAGCGTCTAATGCACGTAAAACCACATCCATTAAATCGGCATCAACACTTCGCTTACCATTGCGTAAAATATCAAAGACATTTTCAGCAATATGGCAGCAGCCGACCAAGGCATCTAATTGTAGAAAACCCGCTCCACCTTTGACCGTATGGAATCCGCGAAAAATGGCATTTAGCAAATCTTTATCTTCAGGATTATTCTCAAGTTCTACTAATTGCTCAGACAGAAGCTCAAGTATTTCACCTGACTCAACAAGAAAGTCTTGAAGTATCTCATCATCTGCTTCAAACCCCATCGTTTACGCCCCTTTAAAATCCTAGACTAGAAAGTAAATCGTCCACATCATCCTGACCTGATACTAAGTCATCACGCGTATCTGCATGAAGTTGTGGACCCTCACCTTCAATACCTGTTTCTTGTTTTTCTATTTTATGTACTGTGCCAGTCAATTCATCAACTTTGCCCGCCATTCTGACCAGGTCGACTAAACTTACTTCAACATCTTTAACCAGTCCGATGACACGCTTAATCACTTGCCCCGTCAAATCCTGAAAATCTTGCGCCAAGAGTATTTCAGATAAATTGGCATAGACCTTATCGGAGTCGTCGCATAACTTGGCTAGAAATACCCCCATCGTTGCAGTTAAAATCCTGAACTCTTCCGGTTTCATTTCTTTTCGCTGTAATCTACTCCAGTCTTCTTTAAGCTGCTGAGCTTCACTACTAATCCCTGAAGCATAGGGCATAGTTTCCTCAACTAAGTCCAGGGTTTTATTGGCAGCCTTATTCGTCATCTCTACAACATACGTCAAGCGATCAGAAGCATCTTCAATAGAAGATAATTCAGTCTGATTTGAGTTTGCTGAGTCAATATGAAAATTTCGGATAGATTCATGAAGAGAGCGGGTCAAGCGCCCTATTTCTTGATAAAGAGTTTTATCCCGAGTTTTGTTCAAATCAGAAATAATGGAAAGCGCACCAGACATATCACCGCAATCAATTAAGTCTTTTAATTGATTGGCTTGTGCCTTTAATGTTTCCTCAAACCCCATCGGTTTATCACTCACTTTGTTAACATCTGTCATGAATGAATTGGCCTTATGAATCGATACGTTCGAAGATTTTTTCTATTTTTTCTTTTAGGACTGCCGCAGTAAAAGGTTTCACAACATATCCGTTAACCCCTGCTTGCGCAGCCGCAACGATCTGATCTCGTTTAGCCTCTGCTGTTACCATTAGAACGGGCAAGGTTTTGAGATTATCATCAGCACGTACATGCTGTAATAATTCAATACCGGTCATTCCTGGCATGTTCCAATCGGTAACTAAGAAGTCATACTTTCCAGTTTGAAGCATGGGTAAAGCGGTATTACCGTCATCTGCTTCGTCTGCATTTGAAAAGCCCAAATCTCTTAGAAGATTTTTTATAATGCGTCTCATGGTAGAAAAATC
>TARA_R110001592_G_scaffold254129_3_pt1 | contig 95645 bp, 93 predicted proteins | sample TARA_R110001592 | Tara Oceans TARA_R110001592 (sample SAMEA4398387) | marine metagenome | biome: Polar Biome; feature: [SRF] surface water layer (ENVO:00010504); material: water (ENVO:00002006), including particulate matter (ENVO:01000060) such as... | depth 5 m
TTTCCGCAGCGTTGCAAACCGTCTGCTTATGGCAGAGGCTGTGTGAAAACGCCGCTGCCAACACAGGTTCACCTCCTCCACCTTCCGCAGGGAGCTTTCCACCGCAATATTGCTCACAATCCTAAACTGGAAGTCCAGATGCTGCCTTGATCGCTCTGGAGCCCCTGTGGGCGGTTATACTGGCGCGAGCCTAGAGATAACGGGGATTACCCGCTCATCCCTTCCAACAAAGGCTGAACGCCCATGATCTTGAGCACACGTTTTATGTTGTAGGCGAGTACCTGCAAACTCATTTCGGTGCTCACTCGTTCCATTGTTTTCATAGTGAAGTGCGTCGCACCCATCCACGCCTTGAGGGTGCCATATGGGTGTTCTACCGTCGCTCTTCGCGTTGCCATAACATCGGGATTTTCATCCAGTCGGTTCTGCATGTCATCTAGAACGTCTTCATGCTCCCAGCGTGATATGCGTCGTTCCTTTCCCGTTGTGCATTGCGATTTGATGGGACACTCCCCGCAAGTGGAGCACCAGTACCGATAGATGATTTCGTCTCTAACCGATGTTTTCGTTCGTCGTGTCGCACGCTCCCCCGCCGGACACAGGTATTCATCATCCTCCGCAATGTAGATGAAATCCCTCTTCCCAAAGAGTCCTTTAGCCTGGTTACCGGAGGTCTGTGTCTTGGGAACATAAGGCGTGATTCCCGCTTGTTCGCAAGCCAATATCTCTTCGCCCTTGTAATACCCTCGATCAGCCAGGGCCGTCAGCGTCTCTTTGCCCATCGCTTCTTTAGCCTGCTTTGCCATTCGGGACAATTGACTCCGGTCACTGCCGGTGTTGGTGACGTCATGGGCCACGATCAGATGATTCTCTGCATCAACAGCGGTTTGTACGTTGTAGCCAACAACGCCCGAGCTTTTGCTCTTTGTCCGCATGGATCGAGCATCAGGGTCTGTGAGGGAAACCTGAGTCTCTGAGCTTTCTGCTAGCTGCTCGCCGATACGGTTTACACGCGCCATCTCCTGCTCGACAGCCTTGATCTTCTCTTTCAGATGGACTTTTCTCTGCTCGGGTACCTGCGAGTCAGCGCGGTCTGCACTTTCAAGTTCTTTGAAGTAGTGTTTGATGCTGGATTCCAGTTGCTCCAGGCGGCGCTTCACCTTGGTGGATGAAAAATTCTTGTCATAGTGATTTACGGCTTTGAACTTGCTGCCGTCGATTGCGACGACTTCGCCAGAGAATAATTCGAGTCGACGACAAAGATCGACGAACTCCCGGCAGACTTTCTTTATGGCCTTGCCATTATCTTTGCGGAAGTCAGCGATCGTTTTGAAGTCTGGGGCAAGGCGACCGAGTAACCACATTAGCTCCACATTGCGTGCAGCTTCTCGCTCCAACCGTCTTGAAGACGGAATTCTGCTTAGATAGCCATAAATGTAGAGCTTTAGCATCGTCGCAGGATGATAGCCAGGTCGGCCGGTATCTGCGGGAAGGACCTTGAAACCCAACTTGTCCAGCTCAAGACGATCTACAAATACATCGACGACCCGAACAGGGTTATCTTCATCGATGAAATCGTCAAGGCATTCTGGCAGAAGGGTTGTTTGCGTACGGCTCTGGCTTTGGATAAATCTGCTCATCGGCATCACCGGATTAATGGCTTGCTGCCATTATACCGATGATGGCGTTTTCACACAGCCTCGGCACAACCCGGTCCGTTGTGAGGGTTCCCAGAGCGGGTTCTGACAGGCCGCAAACCGGCGGAAACGTGCCGGATGCGTTAGACTGTGGCCAAGGTCGCAAATTTACTCGTTGCGGTCGTTGATTCTGTGGGAAAAACGCAAAAGATGAAGCTAATGGAAGTGCCAAAAATTGCTTTTTTTGTGCTGAGCCTATTTGCTGCCATCCATCAAAACGCTGCACTTGCTCAGGAACCCACCCAACCCGACCCAGAGGGCTTTATCGAGCGTTATATCGACTTGGAAAACGAATACAGTCACTGTGCAAATGATTCGGATTGCGCCTTACTCACCGATACACCCTGTTTCAATCCTTGCGGAGCAACGGCTGTGAATCCCGAGATAATTGACCAGCTGATACAGCTACACGACGCGTACGGGGAAACCCGTGGAGCATGCTCGGCAGCTGCTGCATGCCCTCCTGGCGACACCCCTAGCGCGATATGTGCTAATGGCGAATGCCAGGTGATCTGGCAATAGGGATCACGGTCTGCTTTTGGAGCAGCTCGGACTTAGGTGGATTTTAGAGGCAGGTAGCAAGCTATGCAAGACATGGCAGAGATGATTAAACAACTGCGAATCCGGTCGGGAGCCAGCCTGTTAGAATGCAGGAAAGCTTTGATAGTTTCGAACGGAGATATGGAGCTAGCGTTGACCGAGCTACGAGGAAAGGGCGATGAACCTCCCGAACCTGAGCCCGAAGTCGTGGATTGAAACTACTGTAGTGGCCGCTCCTGGCACATTGCGGCCCCCAGCGGCTGGCATATGCTCAACAGCGACAGGCCGCTGTTAGAGGTCCGCTCAGTATTTCGACCTAGTGCATTTAGCTCCGGCTGCGAATGGATGGGCTGATGGGTAATGGGGATCTAGGGCACGAACATAAACAATAAAGGCACACAGCCCGACGAGGACGAGTAACCAGCGTTTAGAAACCGCATGATCGGGCTGAAAATGATCGTACAGTTGGTCGCCTAAATGCTTCGTGCCGGATGTGCTCTACAGTCACCGTGTGACCGCCGGTGACAAAGTCTGCCTGGCTGACCTTACAATGTGAACTGCATCCACAGCGGCCGATGATCGGATATGTAATACTTGGCACAGCTCCGCCAGTAGCCGGGCGCATTGTCATCGAAGATATTGGAAAATATCGCACCATCAAAATCGAAGACGCCTTCTTTGACGATTTTTGTCATCAAACCCGGTGCTACCGCGATCTGATCGTAATCTGAACTATTGGAGACATTGGTGGGTATCCGGGTGCTGTGGGGGGGCAGCTTCAGCCCCCTGTCTGTTAGCGCCTCAAACACCGGATCGCCAGGTACGGCCTCGGGCAGGTTGAAGTCGCCCACGGCCAGGATATTTTTAGTCCAGGCATGCTTGTCGCCCCGGCGCAGGTCGCACCACCGGGCGATGGCATAGGCCTCCAGTTGCCTTCGCTCCATGGACGTTTTTCGCGCCGCGCTGCTGTCCTGGGGGCCGAACAGGAGATGACAGTTCGCCAGCAGCAGCGGGGTATCCTCTACGGTGAAGCTGGCCAGATACGGGTTGCGGTTGAAGCCGGTAAACTTGCGGCTAATGCCCGGCAGTTTTACATACCTCCGGTCGCTGTCGACGATGGCCACTTCCCCAATTTTGGGACCCAATGTTACTCTGCGGCTGTCGTAGACATAGGCGCTGCGTTCATCATTTCCCGCCCGGTCGCTGAATAGCCAGCGAAAATGCTCCGGTAAGAGTTGGGTCACTGCCAGGAAATCCGCCAGGTTATCGGCCACCTCCTGTACTGCCACCAGTTCAAACCAGGAGAGGATCTCGGCGATCACGCGGTGGTCACAGTGCCTGCGTTTGTGGACACCCAGATTGGCGATATTCCACGTAGCGATAAGTACATGGCCTGCCTGCCCGACTGCGGGAATGTTTCTGCTCTTGGCGGGATCCGCCGGCACCGCATCCCGATAGGTCCGCAGATGGGCGATTTCCGTGGCCGCCTGATAGCTGTGTTCGGGCTTGGGTCGTGTCAATGCTCTCATGATCGTGGCCTCGGGGCCTCCGGCACAGGGAATCAGACATCAAGTATAGCCAGCACAAGACGGTTTCGTCGCGATGTGGTTGGAACGCCCAGCAGCGTATCTACCTCTCCATCCCGAAAATGCTGACACTACACGCCGAACCTTCTCTTTGCACCAGCAAAGCTGAGGGTGTCCGGACGTGTCCGGACATGTCCAAGCCTCTACGCTCTAAGGGAGCGAGTCGGGTACTTTCCGTGTCCGGAGAAGTAAACAAACCTCTTTAGCGACAATTCGTCGCAATTAGGTGCTTTTTCTTACGCGGTTTCCCTACCGCCAAAGTTGGCACGTTCCCTGCTCTAAGCAAATACACCAAATAACCAATAAGACCAGGCAGTCGATCTTTGGGGGATTAGAGACGGTGAACATTCAGGATGTCATCACGTATTTCCGCGGCCCTGCCTGTGCGGCCCGGGCACTTGATACAACGCCACAGAACATCAGCGGGTGGATCGCCGAGGGTGTGATCCCCCGCGGTAGACAATACGAAATTCAGGTGAAGTCCCAGGGGGCGTTAGTGGCCGAGTCCTGGGACCCGGCGCGGAACTACCAGGGCATCAAACCATGAGATCGCGGACGTTGGGGACATTGATGCTGATGATGATCGCCGCCGCTGTTCGGGCGGGGTCCATCGCCACCACCGTCACGCCGCATTCGGTGGCGCACACACAGCAGCAGGCGGCCGAAGAGGCCAGCGCCCGCTGGGGACTGACGTCTCAGGAATGGACGGCCTACGAGCGGATCATGCGGCATCGCCGCGGCGTCTGGAGCCCCGGGCTGGATCCCATCACGGCCCTGGGTGTCAGCGCGGACACAACCGCTGAGCGCGACCGCTTTGCCGAATTGTATGTGCGCACAGAGTTTGAACGCACCCGCAAGGAACTGGCTTTCCAACTCTCCGTCGATCGCGCCTGGGCCCGTCTGTATCCGGACGCGCCGCGACTGAGCCCCCAGCCCGTCATCGCAAGCACCGATGATACAGCGCAGCGCTATGCCCTGATCGTCACACCGGACTGCACCGAATGTGAGGGTGTGATTGCCCGGCGCCTGGCGGGGATGCTGACAGAGGCAGCGGAAGGGGTCGACATCCACGTGGTGGGCACCACAGGTGATGACGCGACGCTGAGGGCGTGGATCGCAGGTCAGCCCGCGCTATTGCGTGCACTGAACGCCGGTAAGGCGACCGTAAACCATGGCGGCCAATTTGAGGACCTGGCGAGCTTTCCGGCCATTTACCGCAAGACCGGGGAGGGCCAGTGGATAAGAGAGCTGTAGCCCTGGTGTCGGTACTGTCAACGAGCCCGGTGACACTGAGTGCGGTGGAGCCGATGTATGTCGAGGTCGCCGAGTATGTCGGTGTCCCCGCGCCCATTCTCTATGCCATGTCTCTGGCGGAATCGGGCCAATACAACAACGGGCGGATGAGTCCCTGGCCCTGGACGCTCAACGTCGCCGGCACCGCCCAGCGATTCGATGATCGCCAGTCCATGTTCGACGGTTTGATGGCCGCCCTGGGCACCGGCGAGCTGATGATCGACGTCGGGCCGATGCAGCTGAACTGGTACTGGCAGTTTGATGTGATGGGTTCCCCCTGGCGTGTTACGGATCCGCGGGTGAACATCAAAATCGCCGCCATGATTCTCAGATCTCACTACCAGTTCCGTCGGGACTGGTGGGACGCGGTCGGGCGCTATCACCGGCCCGCGGAAAGCGCCAAAGACCGAATGATTGCGGAGAAATACCGCCAGCGCGTCCGGCATTTCTTTAACCAATTACCGCCAGTCGATGAGCAACCCCATGCGAACTAGCGGACTCTCGAGCCTGATGCTGGTCGCGCTCAGTATGAACGTCCAGTCGGCGTCTCTGGCAGTACAGCGTCAGCCCATCGTGGTGTTTGAGGGGCGCAGCACGATCCTGGCAGCGCCGTACTACACGCGATTGCAAAAAGGTCCGCGCACAGCCCGAGACTCGGCGATGCCTGAGGGCATCGGTGTTCGGCCCCTGGCAAACCAGCTGCCTCTAACCCCCACCCAGCTCAGCCCCGGGCGACCCAATATGCAAACCGTGCCAGGCTTGGTCACAGCGCTGTTTGTAATGGGCATGGACGCGGCATCGCTGACCTGGTTCAGCCGCTCGGCAGAGGGTCTGGCCGCGATGGGCGCACGGGGTGTGGTGGTGCAAGCCACCCGACGCAGTGACTGGTTGGCCCTCAAAACGCAGGCCCGAGAGGCGGGCATCGATCTCATGCTGCTGCACGGTGACTCGCTGGCGCTGGGCTACGGCATCCGCACCTACCCGATGGTGCTGGTGAGTCCCGAACAGGCAGCGCAGGGCACCCATGAGTAACCAGCCCATTGAAGCCCTGTTGCGACCACCGGTGGAGTTCGCCTCCGTGGTGACCAATGCCTCACTGGGCATCATTGCCGTCAATGCGCCCCAAGTCCTGATGATGCCCGGTGGTGTGGGGTATGCCGTGGGTGCTGTCTTTCTGGCGCGTGCTGCCTGGTTGGCGACCCGCTGCGTCAAGCTCAAGCGATACCAACGAGGCTTGCATGTCCTCCCTCGATATGAAATCAACCCACGAGACATCAAGGGGAATTTGCAGGAACTGTTTTTGGGCAAAGGCTTTGAATGGCGCGCGCAACACACCCAGCGCCGGGCGGACCTGGATCGTCCCGAATACGCCCACGTCCAAACCACGGGACCCCTCTATCGCGCCGTGCGGAACGTCATCGAGGGTGTCGGCAATGCCCTGGGGCAGTGGGCGGTCGCGCCGCTTAATAGCCAGTCCCTCCTGAATCCCTTTCCACCGCGGCCCTATGTCGAGGGCAATCCGGCGCTGCATGCCGTCGGCCTCTATGAAAAAGAACAGCAGATCACCCTGCGCCAGTCCGAGCGGGTGGCCCACACCTTCGTGGTGGGAACGACCCGGGTCGGCAAGACCCGCCTGCTGGAGGTGATGGCTACCCAGGACATTCACAACGGCGACGTGGTGATTGTCTTTGACCCCAAGGGGGATGGGGACCTGTTGGCCCGCCTGTACACCGAAGCGAAGCGCGCGGGCAGGGAAGGGCTTTTTCAGGTCTTTCATTTGGGATTTCCCGCGCAGTCGGTGAGCTATAACCCGGTGGGCTCCTATTCACGCATCACCGAGGTGGCCACCCGCATCGCCGGGCAGTTGCCCAACGAGGGCAATTCGGCCGCCTTCCGGGAATTCGCCTGGCGCTACGTCAACGTTATTGCCAAGGCCCTGGATGATCTGTCCGAACCGATCAGTTATCAGAACCTGCTGGATGCGGGCTCGGATATTGATCAGCTGCTCACGCGCTACCTGGCCCATGTAGCGAACGCGCGGGGACTGGAAAACTGGGAGGCGCAGGTCACCGCACTGGTCAACAGTGACACGCGAATGCCCGCGCAACTCAAAGGCCGGGATCGACGGGCCTGGGCCAGCCTAGTGTGTTACCGCAAAACGCAGATGGAGAGCCAGACCGCCAACTCGCTCATCAAAACCTTCGAGCACGATAAGAGCCACTTCGACAAACTGGTCGCCAGCCTGTTCCCCTTGCTGGAAAAACTGACCTCCGGCCCGGCCGCGCAGCTGCTGTCACCCACCGAGGCCGATCAACCGGCGAGTCATCGCCTGAACTGGGGTCAGGTCATCAAGCGCGGTGGGATTGTCTATGTCGGCCTGGATGCCTTGTCCGATCCCGATGTGGCCAGCGCCGTGGGCAACGCCATGTTTGCCGATCTCACCTCCGTGGCGGGCAGCCTCTATAAGGAAAGCCAATCCGGTGCGGCCATGCCCCGGATCTCCGTCCACGCCGATGAGTTCAACGAACTGGTAGGGCGCGAGTTTGTGCCCCTGGCCAACAAGGCCGGTGGCGCCGGTTTTCAGCTGACGGCCTACACGCAAACCCTGTCGGACATCGTCGCGCGATTTGACTCGCAGGCGCGGGCCGGCCAGGTCGTCGGCAACCTCGGCACGTTGATCATGCTGCGTGTGAAGGAGCAAGCGACGGCGGAGCTGCTGACTTCGCGGCTCAAAGAGGTGGAAATCAATCACCTGATGCTGGAAAGCGGGACCACCGACAGCTCCAACCCGGACACGGATATTCATTTTGTCTCCAACACCCGCCAGCGGATCACCAGCCAGCGGGTACCCATGATCCATACCGGGGATCTCGACGCCTTACCCAAGGGTCATGCCTTCGCCCTATTGGCCGGCCGGCTCTACAAGCTGCGCCTGCCCCTGTTCGATGACGACAAGGAGTTGCCCACCGGCCTGCAGAGCATGGTCGACAGCATGAAGGGCGACTACGTTAGTGCCAGTAACGGGGATTGGGCGCGCACCAGTCCCATCGTGGCCTGGTTACCGGCATGACGGAACGCCAGCAAAAACACCGCCGCTCGGACAAACCGGTCATCCATGAGCGGGGCACCGTCTCAAAAACCCTGGGTCTCGTCGGCGCGCTGGTGTCAGCGGTATTGCTGGCCGTTGGCCTCTCGGTCCTGATCGAGTGTGTGGGGATATCCCTGTCCTGGTGGCCGGTGAACCATGCGCGCGTGTTATTGGTGACCGAACGCGCCTATATCGAAGCCATCGACCAGTACCCGATGACGGCGCTCTCGCCGCAGGCCCTGTCCGATAGCGCGGCGCAGGCCGTGGATGGGTTTTGGCGCGCACTGTGGTCCACCCACCCGCTCAACACCTATGGGGTGGCGGCCCTCAACACCGTCAAACTGGTGTTGTTGCGGATGGCGATCTGCCTGTTCGTACTGCCGGGATTTCTATTGGTGGCCCTGGTGGCGTTTTATGACGGCCTGGTGGCGCGGGATATCCGCAAATACACCGGGGGACATGAAAGTTCCTACGTCTTCCATAAAGCCAAGCGCTGGATTGTCCCGAGCCTGCTGCTCACGATCTCTCTCTACCTGATGTTGCCGTTCTCCCTGCCGCCGGTGGTGATTTTCGCGCCGTCCATGCTGTTGACGGGCCTGATGATTTACGTGGCCACCAGCCGCTTCAAAAAGTTTTTGTAAGGAATCGGCCATGCCACTGATGAATACAGAACAGAACACCGCCTTCAGTGCCGCTAACACGGGTGTGGGTGTCAGCGCTGAGGCGGTGGGTGTGGTGGTGATATCGGTCGGCATCGTGCTGATGCTGACCTGGTGTTCCTGGGTTGCGATCGGCAGCTACCGGGGACTTCGTAATCCAGGTGCCTCGGTACCGGATGCCGCCGGCAAAGTCGTCCGCGCGGTTTTTGTTGTGACGGTGGTCATTGCCGTCATGGCTCTTTAAAACAGTCATATAAAGGATACGCATTATGTACCAGGACATCGCCGCAACACCTGCCAAACAGGACGCAACAAACACAACAAACACAACAAACACCAATGAAACCCCGGACCCGGGAATCGTCCGGATGCACTCGCTGGCGCCACTGTGGCACAACGGGGTCGCGCTGGTGACGGGCCTCATTGTTACCGGTGGCCAGGCCATGGCCGCGCTGCCGACCACCGCACCGCCGAGTCGGGGCTCGACCGCCGGCGGCTACATCCAAATGATGCAGGATTATTCCTATGACATCTTTCTCTTTTTGGGATTGGCGGTGGCCACCCTGGCGTTCTTTGTGGTGAGCAAAAACACCATCGGCGCCTATGGGGAGGTGCAGGACGGGAAGGGCACCTGGGGACAACTGGGTGTGAACTTTGGGGCCGGGGTACTGCTGTTGGTGTTTGTGGTGTTTCTGCTCACCGAAGCCGCCGCGATTCTTTAAAAGACCGTGCTCGCCCGCCGTGATGTCGAGTTTATCCCGGACCGGCTCAATGAAGAGCCGGTGGTGTTCCTGTCGATGACCAATTCCGAAATCAAGCTGTCGCTGATGCTGTTTTTTGTGCTGTGGACACCTGTGTGTCTGATCGTCGGGCTGGTCATCGGCAAAACCCTGCTGTCGCTGGCCTGCGTGGCGGGCATGGTGTTTTTGAGCCTATGGCTGGCGGGCAAGCGCATCCGGATTCTGAAGCGCGGCAAGCCCAAGCAGTATCACATGATGGCCCTCAGCGCCTGGCTGCAAGACCGGGGTCTCGCCCGCAAGGTGCTCATACGGGAGAGCCGTACCTGGGACATACAACGCTGGAGGACGAAGTGAGCCGTTACGACAACCTGGTGCATACCAAGGACTTGATGATCCGATTATTGCTGGGCGCGGTGTTGGTGCTGGCATTGCTATTGGGCCTGGCCCTGGTGGGGTGGGCGCGGGCGCCCAGCGCCATCACCCTGCATTACCCGCCCGATTTGAGTACGGGTGCCGAGCAGCAATTAGGCGAGATGCCCAAGGCCAATATCTACAGTTTTGCGTTCTACATCTTTCAGCAACTCAATCGCTGGCCCAATGACGGCCAGGACGATTACTACGCGCGCATTCATACCCTCAAACACTACCTGACACCGGCCTGTTACGAGGAACGCCTGGGCGACCATCGTGCCAGAGACCGCAATAACGAGCTGGCGGGACGCTCCCGGGCGGTCTGGGAGATCCCCGGCCGGGGCTTTAGCGAAACGCGGGTGCGAGCAACATCCAATGACAGCTGGGTCGTGGGACTGGACCTGCATGTGCAGGAAACCTACCGCGGCGAGCGGGTGAAGGATCGCCTCATCCACTTCCCCATCCGTGTGGTGAGCTATGAGGTGGACCCTGAACTCAACCCCTGGGGCCTGGCCCTGGATTGCTACGCCACCAAGCCGCGATTGATCGACGTGGCGGAAGACAATGAAGAGGACAACAACACATGATGTTTTTCAGACTTTTTCCCGCGACCCTTATCCTGTCCCTCCTAACCGGGGTCACCAGTGCGGCCACGGTGGTGTGGCACAAGACACCCCTAAAAATCGAGCTGGTGGTCGGTGTTGAGCAGATGGTGGTGCTGCCACGCGACGGCGCCGTCGGCCTGCCGGCAGAGCTGTCCAACCCCAACATCTTTCGGACCCTGGTCACCGGCGGCACGGCCTATTGGACGGCTCTGGAGCCGTTTGAGAACAAACGCATCAAGGTGCGCCTGGACAGCGGGGAATTTATTCTTTTCGATGTCAGCGCGCGGACCGAAAAAGCCCCGCCTGCGGCTATGGAGACAGTACAGATCGTACTGTCGAGTGATTCAGAGGCCACCGGAGATCGCGTAGGGCAGGGTGGGGGACCGGCGCGAGCGAGCGTATTCGAACTGATCCGCTACGCCGCCCAGGCGCAGTATTCCCCCGCCCGCCTGGTGGCGCCGGTGCCAGGCATCCGACCGGTCCCGGTGGGGCTGTCGGGTAATTTAACGCAGCTCTATGACCAGGGCCGGCATCGCGGATTGATCGTGCTGCCCCATAAGGCCTGGGCCGTCGATGGCCTGTATGTCACCAGCTTTATCGTCACCAACGAGCACAGCCACCCGATCACCCTGGACAACCGCAAGGTGCACCACGCGCCGGGTGCACAGCGCTCGGGTGTCGCCCCGCACTTTGTGGCCAGTGCGTTTTTCGATACGGCGCTGTCGCCAAGGGATACCTCAAAAAATCGCACCACACTCTTTGTCGTGACCGACCAGCCGATTCGCACCGTGATTCGGGGGATCTAAGTATGGGACACAACAAAGTCGTACAGTTCGGTGCCGTGTTCTTATTGCTGGCCGCAATACTCGTGGCTATCAAAACCTGCGAGGGCGATACCACGAAGCCAGACAACCCCATCGAGGTGGGTGGCGGTGCATTGAGCGCAGAAGCTCTGGCGGGACTCGGTATAGAGGGGGACACCGAAAAAGACATTGTGGCCACGCTGATCGGCGAGGTCCGCGACATGAAAGAGGGCATGAGTTTACTGCGGCAGGACAACACCGCACTGCGTGCTGATAACGCCGAGCTCAAAAAGATGGAGCAGACCCTGGGCCGGCGGCTGCACACTGAGCTGACGGAGGCCGAAGAGAACGTGGTGGCGCAGTCCACGGCGGAATATGAGGACATGATGCGCCGGTTGGAGGAGGCCGAACGCACCCTGGCGCGCACGCAAGCCGCCCAACGACGTGCGACCCCGTCCGCTGGACAAGGGGTGGATGCGATGGAGACCGTGTGGGTAGAGCCTCTGGGTAACGAGGCGGACAGTGAAGGCGGCTTACTCGATAACCTGAATCTGGCACAGCGCGGCTTCAGGAACACCATGGCCCTTGATAAATTGCCAGGCGTGGCGGGTCGCGGCGCAGCGCAGGCACCGCCGGTGCCGTACTACACCATTCCCCGCAACGCGACCCTGGTCGCCTCCACGGCGATGACTGCGCTGGTGGGGCGGGTCCCCATCGGCGGGCAGGTCACCGATCCCTATAGCTTCAAGGTGATCATTGGTCGGGAAAACCTGATGGCCAACGGCATCGAACTCCCCGAGGTGGCCTATTCCATTGCCAGCGGCAAGGCGGTGGGCGACTGGACGCTGGGCTGTGTGCGCGGTGACTTGTACTCCATCACCTTCGTGTTTGAGGACGGCACGATCCGGACCGTGCCGAAGGCAGAGGATATCTACGAGGGTACCGCCAGTGCGCGCGATGTAAAAATCGGGGAACTGTCCGATGCCTTCGGTAACCCCTGTGTGGTCGGCCAGCGTATTTCCAATGCCTACACTTATCTCGCCCAACGCATGGGTGTGGTATCGGTCTCGGCTGCTGCAGAAGCCGCTGCAGCCAGCCAGACCACGCAAATCACCTCGGTCGATGGCAGCGGGACCGGCGTCACGACCGTGGTCGACGGGTCTACCTCAGACTACATCCTCGGCAAAACCATCGCCGATGGGTCCATGGAGGTCGCGCGTTGGCTGGATGAGCGCCAGGCCCAGCAGTTTGATGCAATCTACGTACAACCCGGCGCCGAGGTGAGCATGCACATTACCGAGCAGATCAATATTGACTATGACCCGAACGGCCGCAAGACCAACTACGGGGCCCTCGCCTTAGGAGGTTATCGTGAACTGGATTAATGCAAAAACTCGGGTGATCTTGGTCACAGCAACCGGCCTATTGGCCGGCTGCGCCAGCCAGGACACCATTTTGCCGCCCTCGGAAACGCCGATGATCGACATTTACCGCGAGGCGATGAACGAGGTCAGTGTCTCGGGCGCGCCCACCGTCAATCCTGAGGCGATCTGCGCCAGCCTGCAGCTGGAAGAATCGGGTGCAGACTGCCGCAAAAAGCTGACCGCCTACCAGGATGCGGTCTACCGGCAGATCGACGCAGCCGAACCGCCCAAAAACCTCGACTATGTGGCGTACACACGCACCAGCCAATCGGAGCTGGATAACCTGTTCCCTCGGCTAAACAACCCGGATGTGGTGATCTATGTCTATCCGCATCTGGCGACCCGAACACGGGCGCCGATTCCCGGTTATACCACGGTCATTCCACTGTATGACCGTGTGGAGTACCGCCTGCCCGGCGAGTCGATATTGCCCACGCCTCTAAAAGGCGATGCGCCGTGACGGCGCGAGAGCCGATCGCAGAGACCGCCACCGCGGTAACGCCCGCCGTCAAGAAGCGCCCGTTGCCCCGGCGACAGGCGCACCGCGGCTATCAGCGCGAGCGCTCCTTTATCGATTTTTTGCCCTGGGTGGAATACCTCGACGATCACCAGGCGGTGTTGTTGGAAGACGGGCGCTCGGTGGGCGCCGTGTTCGAGATCAGCCCCATCGGGACCGCCGGGCGCACGCAGGAGCACCTGGCCTCAGTGCGCGACACCCTGGAAGAAGCCCTGCAGGATTCGTTTGAGGAATACGATCACGCGCCCTGGGTGATCCAGACCTACACCTTTGACGATGACAATCTCGAGGGCATGGCCAAAAAGATTCGCGCCTATGCAACGGCGGAGGCGGGGCAAACCGACTACAGCCGCCGCTATTTTGAGGTGCTGGAGGCGCACTTTGCCGGGATCACACGCGAGGGCGGTCTTTTTGTGGATGAGACCGTCACGCAAACACCCTGGGGTGGCTCCCGCCGCCGCAACGTCCTGGTGATCTATCGCAAGTTGGCCAGCACCAAAAACAAACGGGCGCGGCAGGAGGAGGGGGATCTGGATGCCGCGCTGGTGAACCTCAATGAAGTCCTCGAGAAATTCAGCCACGCGCTCAAACCCTCCGGTGCAAAGCTGCACAGGCTATCCGGGGAGGCCTTTCATGATTGGCTGCTGGATTTTTTTAATCCCGAGGTGTTGGGTGGTGACCGCAAGGCGTTTTTGAGAGCCGCGAAGACGCAGGCCGATTCGCTGCCCTACGGTGACCAGTTTGCCGAGAGTCTTTTTTATGATCATCCGCGCAGTGATGTCGATCACGGTTGCTGGTGGTTCGGTGACAGTGCCCTGCGTTGCCTCTCCATCGACGGTATACGGCGCCGCCCGGCGGTGGGGCATGTCACCGGCGAAACGAAACGCGGGGATGCCACCAATGCGATGATGGATATGCTGCCGCCGGGCAGTGTGTTTGTCAGCACCATCGTGGTGATTCCCCAGGATACGCTGGATATCCATATCGATGCCATTGATGCCGCGGCGATCGGGGATAACAGTGAGTCCGTCCAGGTCCGCAAGGACTGCGACAAGGCGCGGGAGATACTGGGCCTGCGCCACAAGATGTATCGCGCCCAGTACGCGGTCTATTTGAGAGCCAACACCCTCCGGCAGCTGGATGAACACACCAATGCGGTGCGATCGCGGCTGCTCAACTACGGATTTAGGGCCATCGCCCCCCGCGATGACTTTACCGCACTGGATGCGGCTATTCGCAACCTGCCCATGGTCTACGATGCAGATCGAGACGCCCGGGAGGGCTGGCGGGGTGCCCAGCTCACGGTGGTCCAGCACATCGCAAACCTGTCGTGTTTCTTTGGGCGCAGCACCGGGACCGGCCACCCCGGTGTGGTCATGTTCAATCGCGGCGGCGAACCCGTGTTTTTTGATCCGCTGAACGCGCAGGACCGTCAGAAAAACGCGCACATGCTTATTTTGGGGCCGTCCGGGGCGGGCAAATCCGCCACCCTGGTCAGTATGCTGGCCCATGTCATGGCCGTTCACCGGCCGCGGCTGTTTATTATCGAGGCCGGCAACAGTTTTGGTTTGTTGGGGGACTGGTTTGCCGCCACCGGTTTGTCGGTCAATCGCGTGGCCCTCAAACCCGGCAGCGGGGTGTCACTGTCACCCTTTGGGGATGCTCACGAGGTCCTGGATGAACGGCCAGTCTTTGACCCCGACGATCAGACCGATGAGGATGATTCGAGGGACATCATGGGCGAGATGGAGATTGTTGCGCAGCTGATGATCACCGGCGGCGAGACGCGCGAAGCTGCGCGCATGACCCGCTCCGATCGCCGCGTGATCCGCGATGCGATTTTGAGTGCGGCGGCCACCACGGCAAAACAGGATCGACCGACGCTGACCCAAGATGTGCGCGACGCGTTTTATGGGATGTCCCGCAGCCGCGACTACGAAGGCGATACCCGCAAACGCATCCGGGAGATGGGGGATGCCATTGGCCTGTTCTGTGATGGCTTTGCCGGGGAGCTGTTCAATAACACCGGCACGGCCTGGGGCGAGGCGGATGTCACCATTATTGATCTGGCCACCTTCGCCCGGGAGGGCTATGAGGCGCACCTGGCCATTTCTGTGGTGAGCTGCCTCAACATGATTAACAACATCGCCGAACGCGACCAGTTCGGGTCCCGGGAAATCGTGGTGACGATTGATGAGGCCCACATCATCACCACCAATCCCCTGCTGGCACCGTTTCTGGTCAAGATTGTCAAGATGTGGCGCAAGCTGGGCGCCTGGCTGTGGTCCGCAACCCAGAATATGGAGGACTACCCGGATGCGGCCAAAAAGATGCTGAACATGGTGGAGTGGTGGCTGTGCCTGGTCATGCCCAAGGAAGAGGTGGAGGCCATTGCCCGGTTCCGCCATGTCGACGAGGCCCAGCGGGATATGCTGTTGTCCGCCAGCAAGTCCCCGGGCAAATACACCGAAGGGGCGGTGCTGTCCGAGGCGATGGAAACCCTCTGTCGCAATGTACCCCCCTCCTTGATGCTCGCCCTGGCCCAGACGGAAAAGCACGAAAAAGCCCACCGTATGGCCCTTATGCGCGAGCGGGGAATAACGGAGATCGAGGCGGCGATGCACGTGGCCCACGAGATCGATGTGGCGCGAGGCATCCGCCGTGCGGACTAGCTCGTTCTACAAAACAAGCGGCTGTCAGGTGCTGGCACTGCTGTGTGGCATCACAGTATCCGCCGTGGCCCAGGAGGCACCCGAATCCGTCTGGGTGTTTACGACGCAGCGACTCCCCGCACTGCAGCGGTTGGACCTGGCCACCGAGGTGTTTGTCTTGGACACCATTGAAAAGCCCCTCAAAAACTTGTCCTTTCAAAACCCGAAAAATGAGACAGCGGCGCGCCAGCACGCCATGGCGGTGATTCGTTCTTCCGAGGGGCAAGCCGTCCTGGCGCAGCTCAAAACGCATGCTCAGGCAGTGGCGATCGCCTGGCAATCGGGGATTGCGAAGCTCCCGGCGGTTCTTATAGATGGAAACTATGTGGTGTACGGCGAGTATGACGTGCAGGTCGCCATCGATCGCATTACGCGGTTTCGTCATGGGCAGTAGCATGAAAGCCGTCTGCCTGGGCCTAGCGGTAACGTTCGCAATGCAAGCAATGAACACCGAGGCGGATACGGCAACCATTTCTTCCAGCGCCATCGCCTCGGCAGGTCTGGATCTGGCCTGCATGGATTACCAGGTGGTGGGGGGCTGCCTCTGGATGACCTGCACGATCGTGGGCTGTGAGTTTGATTTTTCCATCCGGGTCAGTCATCGCATTCCCGAAGCGGTGGTCAACGCCTACCCGATCCTCGGAAAAAGCCCCTGGCCAGAATCCCAGGGTGCGGTGTCACCGACGGCCTTTGCCCAGGAGGGCGGCGCCAGTGATGAGGGCGGCGCCCAAATCCGAGAACAGGCGCTCAAATTCAAGAACACCGAGGTGTTTGGTAGCCCGGCGACCTGGGCCTATCACGCGGCGGCTGCCGCAGGCGGTTTTCCAATGTGCACACCGCTGACCTGGCCGATGGCGCCGTACTTTATCAGTACCCTGGATCCGAACTGGCGTGATCCCACGGTAGAAACGCCCTGGACCCTGGCCAACCTTCTTAGCGGTGTGAGTGCTGGTGTGTCGCGCTTTGCCGGCCTGTACCCCCGGATCGGCTTTGTGAAACAAGGGCACGATTACAAGGCCTCGCTGGTGGGCGCAAAGCGGGCAGCCCACATCGTGCGCCAGCACTGGCAGCCGCATGTCTACTCGCCGCTGGATGCGGGGTATGTGCCCAGGCAGGGGCAGTGGCCTCCCACTCAAAATACGGATTTTTTATGGCAGCAGCTGGTGCCGTCAGTCATGTCCTGCCGCAACCTGCCGGACATCGATGACACCGTCAGTCTGATTGATCCCTACAGAACTCGCGTCAACGCGGTCAATGGTAACGCCTGGCAGCTGTGGCGTAGCTATTCCTGTTGTGAACAGGAAGGGGCGGTCCTGGTGTGGAGTTACTAGTGAAGAAGCGTATGCAGAACAGAACACACATCCCCTTAGTCGCCTTGCTCATAGGGAGTCTCGTTACCGCGTGGCCCGCGGCTGCACTGGATGATGAGTTTTATTATTTGTTGGGTGGTGGCGAGCCGGTCTCCCGGGCAGCCAGTAACCGGGATACCACCGTGGTGCTGGGCGGCGGGGTCGAGTGGAATACCGACCTCATGTGCGGCAACTTCGATATGAGCCTGTCGGTGGAAGAACAGCTCAAGGGCCTCAAGGGCTCGTTCTCCGATCTGATGGCAGGCGTGATCAATGCGGCGACGGGGGCTGTGGCCTCCCTGCCGGCCCTGATTATCCAAAAGGTGAATCCAGCGCTGTACGATCTTTTACAAAACGGCATCCTGCAGGCCTCGGAAGAATTCCATGTTGCCCAAACCTCCTGCGAAGACATTGTGGGCATCATGGACGATGCCATTTCAAACAATGCCTGGGAAAGCGTTTCCCGAGGGGGCTATTGGTCCGGTCGATCCACCGCCGGTGCGGAAATACTCAACACACGCACGATGGCAGACACCGACGGCATCGACGCTGGGGTGGTCTGGATCGAGGGTGGCATGCGCGGCGGTCGTGGCCAGGCCCCGATTGAAATCGTCGGAGATACCGCCAAGGCCGGCTATAACCAGCTGCTCAAACGAAACCCGGGCAACAGCACCAGCATGGTCAGTGATTGCACGGGCGCGCCCATTTGTGAGCAGTGGCAGAATCCGCAGGCCTTCGCTACCTGGCTGATCGACGTGGTCGGTGAGAAGAAAATCCGCACCTGTGAAGCCTGCGACAAGATCGATACCAAGGCCGGTATGGGGTTGCCCCACCAGCTGGATATTGAGGCTGAGCAGATCGAAATCGATTTGCAGACACTGGTGGCAAACAACGCAGCGCCCACAGCCGATGAGCTTGAAGCGGTTTCCGGGGGCCCCGGCATGCTCATCAGCCGCCGCGTCATTGAGGCACTGCGCGAGGAGAACGCGTACGAACGCGATGTGCTGATGACTCGGCTCGCTGCAGAAATGGCCCTTGCGCGCACTATGGAGCGGGCCATGATCGCCAGAAGAGCCCTGCTATCGGGTATGCGAGAGCCGAACATCGCCAATCTCACTATCGCCCAGGACGAACTGTCCCCATTCCTTGCGGACCTTGAGCAGGAAATCGAGAACCTGTTGTTCGAGATGGAGGTCCGCGAGCGCGTTGCCAGCAATACCGCGGTCCAGCTGCTGATGCGCAATCGAGTCAGGAGCACCGTCCCGATAGTCGAGACGCCGCCGGCCAGCAATCTCGAAGATGGAGCGTCGGTGAACCCATGATCCGACCCCTGAAAACGACAGGACGCTGGCTGCTATCTACGCTGCTGGGCTTTGTCGCCCTCACGCTGTTGGCGTGGTGGTTAGGGGCCGACCCTCTGACGCCAGGCGATTGGAGTGGCACGGCCAATGAGACCATCAAACCCTGGCGCTTTTTATTGATGCTGGGGCGCTGGGTCCTGTGGTGCCTCTTGTGGCTGCGCTGGACATGGACGGGTGAATGCCTCTTTAGCGGCGACACGGAAAAAGCTGTCGCGCAACGAGACCAATGGCAGTCCATGCGTCACCGTTTATTGGGCGGTATCGCATTCGTCGAACTGACCATCTTGTTCAGTCATCTGGCGGGAGTCTGACCATGGGTGTCTCCAGTTATTTTGAGTTTGTGACCACGCTGTTTTCCTGGATCTTATACAAGGGGATCTGGGCCGTGTTGGTGGATACCGGCATCGTTTTTATACCGATCATTACCATGGTGGTGGGCAATATACTCACCAGCCACAAGGCCGGGGACGATGAAGGCAGCGCGGCCATCCAATCCCTCAAGAAAATCGAGGCAGATTTCTTTGCCATGTTGGGTGTGATCGTCTTCGCCGCGATTCCGGTGTTGGATGTCGAGCTGGACGAGATGCGCTACGTCAAACCCGCGCTGCGCTGTGGCACGACGGTGGCCACGATCCCGGGGAACAACACCGAGACCACCTACGATAGAACCCTGGCGGCGATAGCGGGCGAAACCGGGTCGATTCCGATCTGGTGGGCGGCCGTTCATACGCTCAGTAAGTCTGTGACGGCCGCCGCCATCGCCAGTATCCCCTGTGCCCCGGACTTGTCTTCGGTGGAATACCAACTGGCGGAGGATATTATTGATGATCCCGGGCTCAGACAAGAGCTCGCTGAATTTACCGACGATTGCTACAGGCGGTCAAAATCCCGCCTGATGCGATCGGACACCAGTACCCTAAGTACCTCGCAGCTTGAGGATACGAATTGGCTGGGGTCAGAGCACTTCCGCACCACAGGGGGGTATTACGACCGGTACTACGCCCAGCATCCGCAAGCGCTGTTCCCCTTCGATGCGGCCAGGGACGCGGGATTCGATACCGATGCCCTCGCCGGGGGTCACCCGGTCTGCAATGAATGGTGGGGCGATGCCGCTAAGGGCGTACGCCGAAAGGTCCTGGATTCCCTTGATCCCGATCTCCTGAACGGGATGGTCTATGACGCAGATAACCTCATTGATGCCTCCACAGACGCGACGCCCAGCGTAACGGAGCGGGAAGACATCTTGCTGAGGAAGTACCTGGCCGTCACTCGGGCAAGGGAAAGCCTTACAGTCAACTTACCCATGTCCACCGGCTACCAGGTGACCGCTACAGACAATGCGCTGGATAATATCAACAACGGGACCTGGTCCGAACAGCTCTTCGGTCGACTCTCCATGGGCACCAGCTTTGTTCAGGATGTGGGACGCACCGCGATGGTGGGATTAGGTGCAGCCATTAAGGCCCCGGAAGCCATCGGCGAGGGCTTTATGATCCGCCAGGGGATCAGCCTGTTCCAGGCACTGATCCTGATGATCATGGTTATCGTGTTGCCGTTTTTGATGATCTTCAGTCAGTACCGGCTATCTACGCTGATGACGCTCACCATCATCTACTTCGGGCTGCACTTCATGTCTTTCCTGTGGGCCATCGCCTACTGGCTCGACAACCAGGTAATGGCTCTCATGACGGAAGGCGGAAGATTCGGCGTCTTCGAACCCATAGCCAATCCCGTGCAGAGCGGCATTATTCTCTGGGTACAGCGATTCCTCTATCTCATATTCCCGATGATGTTTCTGACCGCACTCGGATGGGCTGGAATATCAACTGGAGCAGCTGTACAGCAGATAAGTAGCTTTGGTTCGACGGTCGGACAGCCTGGGCAGGCCGGAGGAACAGCGGTTAAAGCAGTGGCGACGAAAGGGAAAGCTTGATGCTACCAGTTATTCCAGCCAAACGACTTGGCTTCGTCGCCATCGACTTCCCTGGGTTCATAGGAGGGCTGCTGATTATCACTAGACACGTCTGCAGCCATAGCGGAGAACAAAATCGCTCCAACTGTTCCGCACAACGCTCCCAGGCCGCGAAGCACAAGCTTAAGTACGTTGAGAAGGCCACGGCCAGCTCGGGCAATCAATTGTTTTTGGGCCATTGTCCTGCTCCCGATTCGAGCTATTCATTTAGGATTATAGCACGAAACGGGGAAAGTCAGCTGGACCTGCTACGTAGCCGGAGTGTAAGGAATACGTGCATGCAAATTGTTGCACAGCCTGAGACCTCGGTGCTGGGAACCCGTGAGCAAAAATGATCGAAGACAGGTTTTGGGTAGGCGGACAAGTGCTGGTAGGGTAAGAGTGCTGGGCCATTCTGCAAATGAGTCAATGGGTTTCATTATTGGGAGAGACCGATGCAAACGACGACACTGATGCTGGATCTGAAGGACCACGAAATCAACGCTCTGCTGGCGATATGCCGGTCCGATAATCGTGGTGCTCTTGCTCAGCTTTGCGAGTCTCAGGAGCAGGCGTCATCCCTGATATCCGCACTAGATGAAATAGCCTGGCAACTGGCCAGCTCCGGTCACGAGGGCGCGATAGAAACCCTGTCCCAATGGGCCGTGGGTTGACCCCAATAGGGATGTTGATTGTTAGCAAAGGAGAGCAACGATGTTGATACTGAGCAGAAGGACCGGTGAAAGCCTGATGGTCGGAGATGATGTGGTCATCACTGTTTTAGATGTCAAAGGCGATCAGGTCCGCCTGGGCGTGACGGCACCACCGGCAACCGCAGTACACCGCGAAGAGATCTACAGGAAGGTCACTGCAGAACCCCCCGGGCGGTTCAGGCCCCCGAAACAACGAGGTGTCGATGCGCGTATTCATCGCTGAAAAGCCCTCCCTCGCCCGCGCCATCGCGGCCGTTTTACCGGGTCCTCAGCAACGCCACAAGACGTATATCCAGTCTGGAGAGGCTAACGTTGTGGTCTGGTGTGCTGGCCACATCCTGACGCCTTTTATGCCGGAGGATTATGATCCGCGCTATCAGCGCTGGGAGGTGGCGGATCTTCCGATCATCCCCTCGGACTGGAAGCTGAAGGTCGAAGCGCGGACCAAGGACTTGTATCAGACCATCAACAAGTTCGTCCGCCAGGCCACGCTGATCATCCATGCCGGCGATCCTGACCGGGAAGGGCAACTGCTGGTGGATGAAGTCCTGGAACACATCGGTATCCACGCACCCGTCAAGCGCTTGCTGATCAGCGATCTCAACGCAGCCGCGGTAAAGCGAGCATTGGGCAAACTGGAAGGCAATGACACATATTCGGGGCTACGAGACGCCGCCCTGGGGCGCAGCCGCGCTGACTGGCTGTATGGCTTGAATCTGACACGGCTCTATACGGTAAAGGGCCGCTCGAGTGGCCACTCAGGCGTGTTGAGTGTAGGGCGCGTACAGACCCCGGTGTTGGGACTGGTGGTTCGCCGGGATCGGGAGATCGAGGCCTTCGTCAGCAAGCCGTTCTATGAGCTGACTGCGGAGCTGGCAGCCGAGAAAGGCACATTTACCGCAAAATGGATTCCCTCGGAGCGACATGAAACGGCCCTGGATGATGAAAGGCGGATCATCGATCGTAAAGTGGTCGAGCAATTGGCGCAGGCTCTGCAGGGGTTGCCCGGGTCAATTGACAGCGTCAAGACGCAGCATAAGCGCGAGCCACCACCGCTTCCATTCTCGCTGCCTGAACTGCAAAAAGTGGCTAGTAAGGGGAGGGGGCTATCGCCCAAGAAGACCTTGGCCGTGGCCCAGTCTTTGTATGAGAAACACCAGGTCTTGACGTATCCACGTTCTGACTGCGCCTATCTGCCGGTCGATCATTGGGGAGAGGGCGGGGTGGTGCGCGATGCGGTTGTGCAGTCAGTGGGCAACCAGCACGCGCTGTACCCACTGACTGAAAAGGTCAACCTGGTCCATCGTGGCCGGTGCTGGAATGATGACAAGGTCACGGCACACCATGCCATTATTCCGACGTCCAAGTGGGTACCCCTCGAAAAGCTGTCCGCCGATGAACGTTGGGTCTATGAAGTGGTAGCGCACCGGTACCTATTGCAGTTTTGTGCCGACAGGGAGTACGACCAGACCGATGTGGTTGCGAAACTCGAGACGAATGAAGGTATTGAGCAATTCAAGGCCCGCGGCCGGATAGACACGGAGCTAGGCTGGCGGCAGCACAGCCATCTTCATATGAAGAAGAACAGGGACGAGGAAAAGACAGCCGATCAGGAGAGCGTGACCTTACTGCCCCCACTGCGGCAAGGTGAAGCCATTCGATGCGACAGTACTCAGGTACACGAAAAGCAGACCACACCGCCGAAGCATTTTACGGACGCCACGCTGCTAGATGCGATGACCAGTATTGCCCGGTACGTTCAGGACCCTGAGATCAAGAAGGTCCTGCGAGACACCGATGGTCTGGGTACACCGGCCACGCAAGCCGGCATCATCGACCTCTTGTTCAAGCGAGCTTACCTGGAAAAAGAACGCAAGCTGGTCAAATCCACTGCCCTGGGGCGGGAGATGATCGACACCCTGCCTGAAGCTGTCGGCTTACCGGACATGACCGCCCATTGGGAGATGCAGCTGGCACGCATCGCGGAGAACACTGCCGATCTAATCTCTTTCCTTACCAGCGTTACCGACGAAGTGACGGATATCACGGCCAGTGCAAAGGCACAGGGGGAAATCACGTTCTCGCCATCGGCCAGCACAGCGAAGACAGTACCAAAGAAGAACAAGGCAAGTCAGACCTACCCCTGTCCGGGCGAGGCCTGTGGAGGTCGGCTGCGACGGATCAAGGGCAAGAAGGGCTTCTTTTGGGGATGTTCGAATTATGGCCAAGGATGCAGAGAAACACGGCCAGATTCTCGGGGTAAGCCAGGTAAGACTAAAGCGACGAGTCCAGCGGACAGAGCATCGAAACAAAAAGTTGTTGCAGTTGGTAAAACCTGTCCCGACTGCAAGAAGGGCAAGATCCAACTGCGATCATTGAAGTCCGGCACGAATGCGGGGAAGCCGTTTCATGGGTGCTCGACATTCCCGACGTGTCGTTATTTTGCGTGGCCTGCTGAAACAACCGATGAGGTGTCAGCGTAAAGCCGGAATTGCTAGAAATATCCCCGTGGCCCGCACAGGGGATAGAGGGGCACATCGTGGGGCTATCGATATTTCTATTGCGATGGCCGCGCGGAATTCCTTGAGGAGGAGCGAACCACGCTCCGGGAGATTGAAGCCCGCTGGGGACATTACTTTCGTTAGCCATAGCAGACGAATCGACGCTCGATAGCCGCAATCAACAGTCGGTTTGCTCAGGTGAAAGCCTTTTACATATGCGCCCCCTTGCTGCAATAGTCAGGCTGTGGATTGTAGTCGCGCAGTCAGTCTCACCAAGACGCCTCCCTTATATTTTGGTACTCTCTATTTTAGGAAAACAGGGGTCTTTTTCTAAAATATGAGGTGCCTATACGGTGTCGCAAGCTATTGAAAGTAAAATTCTTTCTAGGATATATGGGCGCGGTAGGGGTTGGGCCTTTACCAAGACTGATTTTGTCACTGAATTTGGTGAGGCCAACGTACATCAAGCCCTCTCCAGCTTAACCCAATCCGGTCGGATTCGACGTGTCAGCCGTGGCGTTTATGATTACCCACGTTACAGTGAACTTCTAGCTAGCGAATTAAGCCCGGATCTAGATCAAGTGGCCAGGGCGCTGGCGCGCAAATTCAATTGGCGGATTCAACCCTCAGGTGATGCGGCACTGAACCTGTTGGGTCTTTCAACCCAGGTACCCGGTCGTTGGGTATATCTCACGGATGGACCAGGCCGAGAGTATGTAATCGGCAGCAACGTGCTGGCATTTAGGCAATCCGCTTTAAAAGAAGTGGGTTTCAAATACCCGGAAAGTGGGCTAGTGGTGCACGCGCTCAAGGCCCTCGGACGGGACCGGGTGGATCAGGCTGTTATCGAAAAGATTCGCGGCCAACTCTCGACCAAAGACTGTGAGCGAATTCCGAGAGATACCCGTTCGGTTACCGGATGGGTATACGAAACGATCAAACAAATCTGTCAGGGTGAGTCATAGTGGAGCGGATTGTCAGACTCTCCAGCCAAGAGCGACGCGATCTGTTTGCTGAAACAGCTGCCCGGCGATCAACCACCCCAGCGGTGATCGAGAAAGACTTCTGGGTGACGCGCACATTAGCCCGCTTATTTCAGGATGAACGCCTGGCTCAGGTCCTGATGTTTAAGGGTGGGACCAGCCTATCCAAGGTATACCGCGTCATTGAGCGATTCTCCGAAGATATTGACCTGGTATTGGATTGGAATGTGTTAACTGAGGAAGATCCATTAGCAGTGCGGTCCAGTAACCAGCAAGCCCGCTTTAACAAAAAAATGCTGGAAAATGCACAGCGTTATATCAGTGATGACCTGTTCGGTCAGATCCAGACCGCACTCGGAGAGATTGTTCAGTGCGTGATCGACGATACAGACCCGTACGTGGTCAATATTCATTACCCAGCCGCATTTCCCGATAACTACTTGCGCCCAGAAATACGTCTGGAAATCGGTCCGTTGGCCTCATGGTTACCTCATGAGGATCATCTGATTCGCAGTTATGCCGCAGAAGAGTTCCCCGGTGTATTTCAGCAGGCTGCATGCCAGGTGAAAGTCATTGGCGCAGAGCGCACCTTCTGGGAGAAGGTCACCATACTGCATCACGAAGCCCACCGCCCCGCGAACAATCCACAGCCCAGTCGCTATTCCCGTCATTACTACGATCTTGCCAAATTGGCCCAGACGCCGATTAAAGAAAGAGCGCTACGAAACTTAACGTTGCTGGATAGTGTTGTGGCTTTCAAGCAAAAGTTCTACCCCAGAGCTTGGGCAAAGTATGAGCTGGCACGCCCCGGCACTTTGAAATTGATGCCGACGAACCAAGTGCTGGCCTCTGTCAAAGATGACTACCGTGGCATGGCCAACATGATCTTTGGCCACAAACCGATGTTTTCTGAGGTCTTATTGGTGCTTGAATATCTTGAAGCAGAGATTAATGACCACTGACTTGCTGGATCGACTCACTTATCGCTGACACATTCTCAAGACGGAAAATGACAGATACTGGCTGAAGCATTCGACAACACAAGCGGAAAAAACAAAGGGCGGCGGTAAACCAAAATCTGCGCAATAATGTATTTAGGATTACAGCAATAATTATGAATCAAGAGTTGGGTTGGTGAGTTGTACACAGAAGTACCCAAACAACATCTGGACTTTTACGGTCGCCACTTTCAAACGGGTGCAATTTTTCAAAAAATGCACCGCTTCTCCATATACTGTTGCAATAATGCTCGATTACGCACTGGCGTAGTGTCTACTGAAAATCAGTGGTTTACGGATTGCGGAAACCTGTTGCGATCTAAAATCATTTGGCAACTCCATTACTAAAACCGGAGGACCTATGATTATTGGATATGCGCGAATTTCAAAAGTAGAGGAGCAGGACACTGCCGCACAGCTCCAAGCGCTCAAAACCGCCGGAGCAGAACGGATTTTCGAGGAAACTGCCTCTGGTGGCCGCTGGGATCGGCCAGAACTGCACAGGGCGCTGGACTTTCTGAGGGAAGGTGACGTTCTTGCGGTGTGGAAGCTGGACCGCCTGTCCCGGTCGTTGAAGGACCTGCTGTCTATTATGGATAAGATCGAAGACAAGGGCGCGGATTTCAATAGCCTGACGGAAGCTATCGATACCACAACACCGGCAGGGCGGATGATGATGCAAATGGTCGGATGCTTTGCCGAGTTTGAACGCCAAATGATTCGTGAACGCACACTGGCAGGGCATGGAACATGCCAGGGCGAGGGGCGTAAAGCTGGGGCGGCGGCCGAAGCTTACGTCAATGCAACGAGCCGAAGTGATTGAGATGGTCAGTAGTGGAAGGAAGACGGCGGCCGAAACAGCCAGAATTTTCAATGTCCACCCCTCCACGGTATGCCGCCTACTCGCAGCGGCATCGTGTGAACTGTCCTAGAGTTGCGCTATCACCGTCATTGGCACGAACAGCCTCATCGGGTCGTCGGTGAAGGGCTTGAACAGGTCGAAGTATTGATAGAACGCCAGTGCGTCTTCATCCAAAACATCGAGAATCAATCCCATTGCCGGCAGTCCACGCTCTGTCAGAGTGACACTCTGACGGAGTGCGGACACCAGCGTTTTCTCCCCAAGGCGTTGTCCCTGGAAATGCCGATCTACTGCTAGCCTGGCCAGTAATACCACAGGAACCGGGTAACCAGGCAAACGGTCATTTGTGGGAATTTCATCCCTTGTCACGGTGCAGGAAGCCAGTGTGTAGTAAGCAGCAACCGGCGTTTTCTGCCCCGTCACCGGCTTGTCGCGGGGTAGCACCCAGGTCATGCTGAGCTTCAGTTCCATATTCTTGGCGGCGAAACGAGCCAGATATGTATTCATATCTGGCTTGCCGCAATCAAAGGCTTTTACATCGAAGTGTGAGGGGTTGAGGGCAACAAACTCCTGCTGGATTGCCAATCAGAAGCCCTCTTCATCGAGCCGCTTGGCGGCTTCCAGAATACGGGGGCTGGGCGTTGCAGTTTCATCCATGCAGGCTGCCATGAAGTCATCGAACTGCTGATTGGTCAGGTCAATGGTGGTCTGTTGTTTGAGAATTTCGGGTGCATTTTCACGGATGAGGTGAGTAACGAAATCTGTGAGAGATGCATAGCCGGCCGCCGCAGATGCCCGTTCAGCCAATTGCTTGGTGTCGGAATCTACTCTCATATCGAGACGCTCAGTGCGTGTTGCTGTACCCATGTCTTACTCCTAGTGATTATCCGCCATAGAGTTTTGTATATCGTACGGCAAATTGCCGTACATTGAAACGGTGTGGAGTGTTTTTTATACACATTGTTAACCCAGCTGCCAAATGGGGGCGTCTGTGATGCTATCTAATTGATATATAACGGGTTTTATGCAGCAGGAAGTAATTCCACAAATATTATATGGAGATAGGTTGAAATGCCACAGATAGACCCCATATATGGGGGTTATACGAGTACACCTATACTATAAAGTGTGGCTGCTTGGGAATATAACAGCGCCGAAAGGGGGATGACCATGGCCAATAAAAAGGTAACCAGTAAGAAATCTGCATCGGCAGCTTCAAAGACCCTGAAGAGCAAGTCAACTGGGTCAAAGTCCAAGTCTGCTGCAGGCAGTGCACTCTCGCAAAGAAAAGCGCCCAAGAAGCAAACTTCCAGGCCTGCTGCCAAAGCCGCATCCAAGACATTGCGTGATGGCCGTACCAGCAAAGCATCGAAATCTGCCGCTGGTAGTGCGTTGGCTCAAAAAGGAAGGAAAAAATAGCTCAAGCAGAGATTGGTTTGATAAAGGCGCATTGGAGTGAGTGTAGAGACTGTTTTTGTCAGTTCTGTGGTTCGTGGATTTGAAGCTGAGCGCCAAGCCGCCAGAGAGGCGATATCACTGTTGGATTTGCGGCCGGTAATGTGTGAAGACTTCGGTGCGCGCCCATATTCTTCTGAACTGGCATGTATCTCTGAGGCTGAAAAAAGTGACGCTTATGTACTGCTCATGGGCAATGAATATGGGTTTGAGACTGACGAGGGTATCTCCGTCACTCAGGCCGAATTTCGAGCAGCGCAGCGATCACATAGACCAATCTTGGCCTTCGTACAGGACACTGACTATTCGGGCAAACAGGCAGAATTCAAGCGAGAGGTTGAATCATACCAGGGAGGATTGTTCCGCGACTCGTTCAGCAACACCGCTGAGCTTAAAGATGGCATCACGCGATCATTGAACCGCCTTAAGTCTAAGGACCAGGCAATTTCACCCGAACAGTTCGAACATGATGTACGAGAGGCATTGGTTCAGCTAAAGGACGACTGGGCCCACAATGACGATCCTAAACTGATACTGGCGTTTAAACCCCAACCCGAGCGCCGCGTAAATCTGACGGTCATCGAATCTTCAATTGATGATCTATTTGTAAAAGCGTGTCGGCTTGGATATTGCCAGATGCGCGATGGCTACGAATCTATTAGCGGTGCTGATTGGGCTGGTATTAAATCTGGCCCAAGCAAAGTGGCCCACTTTTCAGACGGTCTGGTGGTGTTGACTAACCACTCGGCTCCCGAGACCGTTGGGCTCTTTGCCGGAAATTTTCTGCCACCAGAAATTTTGTCCGAGCGGGCCCTTTCGTTTCTAGAGCTGATAGATGATGCTTCCGGATTTGCGCACCTAGCGCTCAGAAATATGGAAAACGGGTATGTGGCAAAACATCCAGGCGGCGACAGTTTAAGCATGCGGATGTGGGGCAGCGGGGAAAATGAGGTCGGCTTTAGTAACCTGTTTGTTCCCCTTTCTCCTGGAGAGTATTCGGGGTGGGTCGATTGGTGCATAGGCAAACTTCGGCGTACTTACCCCTATGAAAATAACTAAAACATGGGTCTGATGTGAGATCTACCGAGGAATATATCACCCCTGGTTCTAGGGGCTTTGAAACTGACCCAATTGGATACAGTGCACTCGCTTGGCAGAAGTGGGGAATGGCTCAGACAATTGCAGGTTTTCATGTAGACATCACGCGCCCCCCCACCCATCGAGACCTCAAATCCCCGATACTGTGGTTGAGCCAGGCTCATGCATTATCGGAGGCGGCCGCGAATGTCGTAAGAAATGATCCAAACCTTGATCACTTTTCGATATATACAAAGGGCGTGTGCCACAGCCAGTACCATGCGGTTGCATTAATGCTCGTCGGACTGAGCCTAGAAACAGGTCTGAAGGCCATGATGATTATTCGAGACGGTATCGATTCATATATCGAAGCCGAAAAGCAGCGAAGACATCACCGGCTTCATGAACTCGCAGAGTTTGTCCCTGGTCTTTCGGATAAGGACTTAGGCATTCTTGAGGCGTTAACACATTTCATCTACTGGGCTGGGAAATATCCCGATCCTGGTTCAGGCCGAGAAAATGACGCTGTGGATGTATTTGAAATATCTGAGCGATATGAGATAACGGCCAAAGATCTCTTTTCCCTTAGCGCCCGTATACTGAATCATGCGGAAACCTTGTTAGCATAATGACTGTATCCCGCAGGCCGCACGTGCCAAGTCACGAGTCATCATCTGCACATTTTTCCGAGTCAGAATTGACATGGAACTGGATGTCGAAAACTTTCTGATCCGTTCCATCGACCACGCAGCTGGCTACCTTCAGCTCGGCATCGGGTAGAGTTTCCTCAAGTCTCTGAAGAAAATTCTTTGCGACATATGCGGCCATCGCTGGCGTGACTTTTGTCCCTGGAACATTGACGTTCATTCTTCCATCTCGATCAAAATTCTCGTGAGAATCACGGAACTGATATTTCACAACCATAGTCATAATTGCCCCTGCCTGTTTCGCTTCGTCGTAATGCCGCTGTGAAAGCGCGTCGTCGAACATAGCTGCCGCTGCTTGATGTGATATCGACATCGCAATTTGTATTGAAAGTAAACACAAAGCTTCCGCTGCAGTCTGTTCATGAGGTTGCCATGCGTCGCTACGTTTGACATTGCCATGAAAATAGAATCCCCGCTTATCAACGAGGTGTTCGATTACTTCTTCGACGCTGGGTGAACCGGACAGCAGTCGTTCAGTATCGGAGGTTTGATGTTTCCTCGGCGACATGGGCTCATCTAGCGTTTTTATAACAATTGACCTGAACTCCGAACTTGAATTCAGCGCCTCTTTAAGCTGATTTTTCTTGAACTTTCCTTCCCCATACAAGGACTCGATCAGCAGAAATGAATACCGAAAAGAATCAATGTATCTCTTTCTCAGCATAGCGCTGCGCGCAGCGTTGAGAAGTGTAGCCTCAAACTCAGGCGCTTCTCCGGATTCTGCGGCCATTAGTGCCCGAGTAAGATAGTCGTAGGTAAGACGCAGCGGCGGAGGCTCTCTCTTGGTGCTGAAAGCTTTTACCTGAATCTCCTTTTCTTCGGCCTCTGTCTCTCCTTCGTATTTGATATCGACATCGTCGATAAGAATTTCAATTTCGAAATAGCACTGAAGATAGACAAAAGCCTTTTCCAGTTGCATTAGAGCGAAGGGGAGCAATGAATCACGGGCTGTTATCGACATCTTTACGTCGCCAGTTTTGTGTTGCTCAAGTCTTGGAGACAAGTCGACAGATTTGCCTGTAAATGTAATTTCAAAGGCAGTTGCTGTCCCGTTATCGGAGATAACCTCAAGCTGCCCGTCCATGATAGAAATGGGCCAATGGTCTTGAAGTTGTATTGGCTCTTTGATTTTAACGAGGTATCGAATTCGCATATTCTGTAGCCATGAATACCGAGGACATCAGCGACCACCTGTCAAAAGTACGCAAGGATTACTTTTAGGTGTGAGAATAGTGGTTTGTTGTTTTCCACGCGTGACGCTGACACGAAAATTATGACGCGATTGATCATTGATTTCATCGCGATCATTTCCGCGAACAATTCGATCAAAATTCGCCATAATTTTCCCCCTTACCATACGCGGCCATCCTTCAAATATTATGACTTCATCAAACTGCTTCCCTTTGGCCTTGTGCATATTCATCACAACTACACCATTCTCGGGTTTAGCGTTGGTGGAAAAATGCTCTTGCACGAAAGCCTGGCGGATAGTTGAGAGAGCGTTAACATACGCTCCGCAGTCTCGCCAATCCTGCGAAAGTCCTCGCCTCAACTGGGTGCCTCGGTCAAGAAGTCGCAGGTTACGAACTTCATGTGCTAATCCCTTCAACCGAGGGCAGGAGCCGTCTTCGAGGTTTCTTCGAATAGCCTGCCAGTCCTTGTCGGGATCACCGGTGAGAGCAACCGAGCGCGCGTCCTCATAAACAGCTAGAATTGCGACAAGGATACTATTCTTTCTGATTTCTTTGCCTTCTGCCTTACGGGTTAGCCATTCATCGTATGCTTTCTGAAGGTTTCCAGCTTCTTTTAGATCACCTTGAGTAGGCGTATTACCACCCTTGCCATGAAAATAGTTTCGAAGTAGATCTATGAACTGTTTGAAGTGGAGTCCATCTGTATCAGGCTGCAGCAAGAAAGCGACCAATTCGGCACCAAGCATCGCGGCCTCCAATTCAACAAGTGCAATATGGCGGATCATAGGCATACCTGCAGGAGGTTCTCGAAAGGCGTCCGATACGAGGCGCGTCATCTTTTTCGTTGGAACTAGGATCGCGAGCGTCCAATCATCTCGACCACTATCAACGAGACGCTTGCGGGCGTTATAGGTGGTTGTAACAAGGCCAGAAAAAGCCTGACCAGCATTCGACGGGTAGGTTAGTATATTAATACCGTTATAGGCCTCTTCTCGAAATTTGCCCTTTAGAATGTCGTTGCCAAAGGCTGCGATATCAGTGCCTGCGCTACGATGATTGTCTGTACTAAGGTTCATCTCGGTGTGTTCAAATTCTTTTCTGAAGTGATTAAGGCGCTCGGGGTCCGCACCGATCCAATCATAGATGCGCTGCTCTGGATCAGCGAGGGAAACTAAAGTGCATTTCTGGCCCAATGCTTGAACAACACGCCACTGCTCGGCGCTGGTATCCTGAAACTCATCAAGAATGATGGTCGGATACATCGTGGCAACTAGCTGTCGAATACGATCGCTGGCATGAAGAATATCACCAACGTACGGCGCGAAAAGATCAAAGCAGATTTGCCCCTCTTCTTGAGCGAGTCTGGCCCGTTTCTCATTCTCCTCGTCTGCCCTTTGTTGTATCTGAGCTTCGGTAAGCTTCGCATCAGCAGCGTAGCTACTACGAATTGCTGAAAGTGAAATTGCTTCTGCAGGGGGAGAGAGAATAGAAAGCCGCCTTGGCAGACCAGTCAAGTATCCATGTGCTCTAAGGATGCGCCAGAAAAACGAATGATACGTCTCGACATCAATGTGACGTTTCTGGTCGCGGGGTATTTTTTGTTCGTACTCAATGGCTTCGACGACGCGTGAGACAGTCGCTCGAGCAAAACTAAGGAACAATACCTTTTGGCCAGCGCGCAGGTCGTTCTCAACGATCTGCGCGGCCTTAAGAATAGATACAGTCGTCTTACCTGAGCCCGGCCCCCCTGTAACGAGAAGGTGCCCGGTGCTATCCATTACATCTTTTTGACGATCAGTGAGTTGCACCTGCTTCTACTCCAGGCTTGACGATAACTACATCTGCTGGCACAGGAGCACCGGCTTCAGCCAGAGCCTCTCCAGCATTAGGAGGCGCGCAAAAACTCATCAGCGAGATGCAGGCATCCCGAAGCCATTCCGGAATTTCATCAACTGAACACTGCGCAAGAAAATCAGAAATGCCCCAGTTCGCCTTTTTCCCATCAAAATATTCGCTAAGTGCCGCAGACGCAGTATCTTCAGGGTTGGGATATTTGGCGGCCAAATGGGGAGGCCAGTCGATGATTTTGATGAAGCGTTTCAGAGCTTTTTCAGTTGTATTTTTCAGAACAAGCTCTTCGAACCCCTTTTCATCGTGCATAAGCATCAGATCAACCTGAGCCTCGATTAGGGCTTGATTTGCATCGTCTTGTAGATCGCATATAGCGAAGGTCCGCTTACCCAGCTCACTATAGAGCTTTGCCATATCTGGAATGTTCGTTTCGCCGCCTGCATCAATAGTGCAAATGCCGAGAGCCTCCAATGACGAATAAGTGTTGGGGTCGAGTTCCGCAAGACGCCGACAAACGACAGGAAAAGCCGAAGTTTCTGTCGAACCTTCGGCGATCAAGATTCGACGCGCTAACAACCCCTCACAAAATCGAGTGCGAAACTCTTGTCGATAGCGTTTCGGCTTCACACTTTCCGGCAGCGCTATTGTACGTTGATTAAGCACTCCGTCGGAGTTGCGGCCCAAGACAACTGTCTCTTCCAGCGCAAATTCCTCAAGAACGTACGGTGAGTGGGATGTAAAAAGCGCCTGGGAAGCCAGTTTGCGAACTTCATGAATAATCCGCTTCTGAGCATATGGTGGAATCGCAGTCTCAGGCTCCTCCATCGCGAAAATTACGTTCTGCTTGTCTTCAGCAATTTGGGAGAGCATCGCGAGAACGAGCATATTGATTGTTCCTGTACCCTGCCGGAAAAAAGGGGCCGCATGTGCGCCCTCGCCAGTGGCTATGAAGGCAGTGATAACTTTCCGTAGATTTTCGCGGGTGAGATTGGAAACTTTCAGGTGAGGCTCTATGCCCCACTCTTTGGGAACATATTTCTTCAGGGCGGAATTGATGCTTTCCAACACTCCCGTGATTCCCAAAGCGGGATCGCTCGCAACTGAATAATCAGCCAGCGTGCTGATAGTATCTTCCCACATCTGAGGCCTGACTTCTTTCAGGCGTAAGATGATATCAAGTAAACTGCCACGTTCCAGGCTGAGAGCTCGAGAGCCAGTACGCAAGGAGCGCAGATAGAGGAATCCACATATCTGCTTATCCCGCTTTGTAAATGTAACACCAGTGTCAGCCTCAGAAAGGCTTCGGCTGTAGTAGGTGTTACCCTCGAAGTCATCCTCTTCTGGGTCGTACCAGCCAAGGAAAGTTACGCGTAGCGCCTCTGCAATGTGGGCGTCATCGACACCGGTAGGGTTGGGTTCATCATAGAATGTGTCGTTCTTAGAGTCCCAAAATTCTATATAGTCACCGAATCTTGCCATCTGCTCATCACGGAGGTCGATAATTGTCACTTCGATCTCTAAACGTGGGGCATCTACCTGTTCTGGCTCTCCAGGGTTTTCCTCAGCGGGATTATACCCTTCTTCTGGTGCAGCAGCTACGCCATTGTTGTTTTGAATTCCAGCGGCTGGAGTGATGTACCTGCCTTGAAAAAAATCATGTTCATCAATTGGCGGCCGTCGATTAAGTCGATCGGGGCCGAGTACGAGATCAATTGATTCCAGGACTGTGGTTTTTCCCGTGTTGTTGTCGCCGATCAGAACAACGTGGTTAGGTAGCAGTAATGTGGCCGATTTAATGCCCCGAAAATTTTGAATATTTACTCGTGATATTTTCACGATGAGGCCCCCCAAAATACTGCTTAACTAGCTCGACCACATTTAGTACGCGAGCAATTTGGATCATTTTTTACACTATCGTAGGAATACGTCAAAATACGACGCAACAATCAAGCGAACAACTTTCATTCGCCGCAGACGGCCCAAAATACCAAGCTCTAGTACCGGTGCTGATGCCACTCATTATGCCACTTATGATCTTCAGCATGTTGATAGATTGCAGTAGTCTCAAGATTCTCTTGTCGAGCTGAGGCCTGGATATACTTGATTCCTATACCGGAATCATCACCATGTGTGACAGCCGTATGCCTAAACCAATGGCAAGAAGCCTTTCTGAGTTTTCTAGCATCTATGGGCGATTGGCGCTCGATTTTTTCACCGGGCGCATTACCAGTCTCTTTGACCAGTCGATACGCCATGTTGTCGGAAACCCCTCTACCTCCCTTGATACTGCGAAATATCGGCGGTGTGCCATCTTCAGCAGGTAGGTCATGCCGACCCAGAAATTGGCAGTACCGCATCAGGGAGTCAAGCATCCCACCATTTACGGGCACTATAGTGCGTTTACCTCCCTTACCCTCAACCAACCACCACTATTTCCCTCCAAATTCTCTGAAGCTGTTCATTGAATGGTTAGCCACCTCAGAAACTCGAGGTGCCAGTAAATAGAGGAAGTGGAACAGGAAACGCGTGCGTTCGAAGTGCTCGACTTCCCGCCGAGATTCTTGGGGGAGGGCGGCGATATACACCTTCAGATACTTCCATGTTTCCTGATCGAGAACCGTTCCTGGGCGATGGTTTCATCGGTTTGTGGTGTCAACGTCTTGTTCCTTTCCTACTGCGAAAATCTCGATATAGAGATTCAATGCCTTATAAATTCATGATTACAGAAATAACCATGAATTACTTAGTCCATCAGAATCTGTGTCGAAAAAGTGGAGCTTGGGGAATAATTGTTTGGCTCTGGTTTTCGAAGATAGCCACGCTTGCTTTTGTGGATGGCGCCGAGTATCAACCGTAGTTCAAGGTATAGATGAATTTGTATGGCAGGGCAGCATAAAAGAGGGTGTTGTCATACATTGATTGATAGACACCACTTTTCTGACCAGATAGGCTGATAGTCTGACATAGGGTCGAGTTTCCTGGAGCCTCCGCGTTGAGCGAATTTGACCCAGCTTTCGGTAGCCGGATGTTGAATCTTTATGTGTTCATCAAAAAGATATCCGACTCTGACCTTGTCTATTCCAGTTCCTGCTCTAGCTACGGCCTCGCTAATTTGGTCGACGTAGTGAGGCGCGTACTCCTCAAATACGCGCAAGACGTTTTTCATCCCGCCAGACCATTCCGGGTGCCTCAGTATGTCTAGAAATGTCTGTCCGATCGTTGCTACTCTAATAGACAAATCTGGAGCTAAAATTTGTATTCCTGCCTCCTTGGGCGTGAAGCGATGGACCTGGACCTTACCCACTCTATCCAGCTTCACGCGAGTAAGTCGTGGAAGGTTGTTTGCCAAGTAGGCTTCTAAGTCGAATTGTAAGTCTTGGCGCATCGCTTGTAGAGCTGCTTGTCTCCAGGCTCCGGGGTTTAGTGAGGTAAGGTAGAGTTGCTTCAATTTTGGTTTGGCAAATCCATGATATTCCAAGGCGGTATGATGCGAGATATAGGAGAAAGGGTCGGCCGTGCAGGCAATCTCTATTTCGTTTGTGGCCCTAGCTTCCGTGATACCTAATGTGTGCTTTGGAAACCCTCGGTTCTTGCTAAGCGTTTCTTCAGAGAGAAGGTGCCTAAGAATGCGGTTATAAGCAGCCCGGTCGGCAGAAGCTTTTTTTAGTGAAAGAGCTTCGCCTTGGTATTTTTTATTACGGTATAACTCATGAACCTTTCGACCGAGCTCGTATTCAGTTATGAGCCCGCTTGATCGGCTTTTGAGCATCTTACGGAGTGCTTCGATAATGTTCATTATTATTGCAAATAATTAACTAGGCGTATATGTCCTTAGGACATATACGCCTAGTTAATTAAGATGTCAATGTTATGCACGTATCGACTTATGAGGCAAATTGCATTTCGTTTTCGCTTGGCATACAATCCACGTCCTGAGGACGTGGATTGTATGCCAAGCTATCACCTTTTTGAATTCGGCCTGTCCCCAAGCCTATGAATACAGCCTAGGAACCTCTTCCCAGGTCCATTTTATTCAAGCCTACATCGCTATATATTTGGTACACTTCTTTTCAGGAATAAATAGTATTTTACCTGAAATATATGGTGCCCTATAAATGCCACAACCAGTTGATAATAAAATACTTTCTAGGATCTATGGGAGAGGTAGGGGTTGGGCTTTTACCAAAACGGATTTCGTAACCGAGTTTGGTGAAACCAATGTCCACAAAGCCCTTTCTAACCTGACAAAGTCAGGAAAGATTCGCCGTGTTCTCCGTGGGGTCTATGATTATCCGCGCTACAGTGATCTTTTGAATGTGCAGTTGGCGCCAGATTTAGATCAGGTAGCTAGGGCCCTAGCACGCAAATTTAACTGGCGTATTCAGCCCTCGGGTGATGCCGCGCTTAATCTGCTGGGCCTTTCGACGCAGGTCCCAGGTCGGTGGGTCTACCTATCGGATGGCCCTGATCGTGAATATGCGGTGGGTAATAACGGTTTGGCCTTTAAGAAGACGGCGTTGAAGGATGCGGGATTTAAATATCCGGAAAGTGGGCTAGTAGTTCAGGGATTGAAAGCACTAGGCCGTGACAGAGTGGATTCGACTGTCATTGAAAAAATCCAGGACCAGCTCTCAGATAATGACTGCCGGCGTATAATGAAAGACACTCGGTCAGTTACGGGCTGGGTATACGAAGCCATCAAGCAAATTTGCCGGGGTAGCTCTTAGTGGATGGAGTAGCAAGACTCAGCGCTCCGGAGAGGCAGGAGCTGTTTTCTGAAACGGCGAGCCGTCGATCAACTACTCCGGCAATAATCGAGAAGGACTTCTGGGTGACGCACACACTGGGATGTTTATTTCGAGAGAAGCAGCTCGCTCAGATTTTGATGTTCAAAGGCGGGACGAGTCTCTCCAAAGTGTACGATGTCATTGAGCGGTTTTCTGAGGATATAGACCTGATACTGGATTGGAGCGTACTAAGTGACGAAGATCCTTTTTCTGAAAGATCGGGGACTAAGCAAGATAAATTCAATAAAGCACTGAATGTGCGCGCCGAGCAATATATAGGAGATGAACTGCTAGGCTCTATCCAGTCTGCGATAGGGGAGGGCAGTCAATGCGTGCTCGATGAAAAAACCCCATATGTAATCAATGTTAATTACCCCGCTGCATTTGCCGATGACTACCTGCGCCCAGAAATTCGTCTCGAGATTGGCCCTCTTGCCGCATGGCAGCCCCATGAAGAACATGCAATCAGAAGCTATGCAGCAGAAACTTTCCCTGATCTATTTGGCCAGCCTGACTGCGAGGTGAACGTTATTGCGGCGGAGAGGACTTTTTGGGAAAAGGCCACGATTTTGCATCATGAAGTCCATAGGCCGAAAGGAAGCCCACAGCCAAGTAGGTACTCACGCCACTATTATGACCTCTCCAGATTGGCCCACACGAAGATAAAAGATAGGGCGCTACAGGACCTGGAATTACTGGAGAATGTTGTTGCCTTTAAGAAAAAGTTCTATCCACGGGGCTGGGCAAGATATGACTTAGCACGCCCAGGTGAACTGAAGCTTGTGCCGACTGGCCATGTGCTGACTAGTGTAGAGAAAGACTATGTTGCTATGGGCAATATGATTTTTGGCAACAAACCGTCTTTTGATGAAGTTATATCGAGCCTTGAGGTGCTTGAACAAGAGATTAATTCTCTTGGGTGTTAAATTGCATATCGAAATGGATAGGGAATAGGTATGTGGTCAGACAATGAAACTGATGAGGATCTGCTTGGGTTCTCTCTCCATGCGGATCTGATTGGCGAGATAGTAACAGACCCGGAGATGTTGCCAGTGACGATTGGTCTTTTCGGTGACTGGGGTGGCGGAAAATCCAGCATTCTGAAAATAATCGAACGAAACTTGTTGGACAACCCTGATTTCGCAGTTATCTATTTTAACAGCTGGGTATTTGAAGGGTACGAAGATGCGAAGGCGGCAATTCTCACCTCTCTTTTAACGGAACTTTTGGAGCAGAGAACGTGGACAGAGGTTGTCCAGGATGAAGTACGCTCTCTTTTGAAGAGAGTCCGTTGGATGAAGGTCTTAAAATCAGGTACGTCGGCGGGATTGGCATACTTGACAGCAAATCCGTTACTCCTCGCCGGTATCGAAAACCCTCTGGGTACTGACCCAGCTGATGAGCCCAGCGACAACGTCGAGTCAGCGGCTAACCCCCCTAAAGTAGGCGATTTTCTAGAAAATATCGAAGAAACGGTACTCAACGTACGTTCATTTCGAGAAGATTTTCAGGGGCTTATCGAAAAGACGAAGCTCAAGGCGCTTGTCATACTAATTGACGATCTCGATAGGTGCTCTCCAGAACGTGTAATCGAAAACCTTGAGGCTGTGAAGTTGTTTTTGAATGTTGAGAGTACCGCTTTTGTAGTAGCAACCGACCGCCGAATCGTGGAGAACGCAATTCGCATTCGCTATTCCAACGTGTTCTCCGGAGATCGTGCAAAGTCTCTTGAGCAGGAATCACTTGTCACGGATTACCTGGAAAAATTGATTCAAGTGCCCTATACGCTTCCTAAACTGGCACCACACGAAGTACGATCCTATATGGCCCTGCTGTTTTTGAAGAAACATCTAGATTCTAAAAAATTTGACGAGGTACTCGGAAAGTATACTGAGTTTTTGGCAGAGGAACGCTATAGCTCTTTTCCTCTTGGCGATACGCTCGATTCACTGCAAGAAGGAAGTGCCAAAGTAGAGCTGACGGAGTGTGTCAGATTAGTGGAAGCTTGTTCTGACGCGATCACTGATGGCTTAAAGGGAAACCCGAGGCAAATAAAACGTTTTCTCAATGCCTATTGGCTCAGAAAAAAACTCGGAGGCATAGCGCATCTTCGACACGTTAAGGATCACATATTGATAAAACTCATGGTCCTTGAGTATATCAGCGAAGATCGATTTGAAGAGCTCTACAACCTACACCGAAACAGCGAAGATGGGTCGGTAGGAGTTCTTACAGAGTTGGAACTGGCGAGTAACCCAGATGAAATCGAAGAGAGTCTCATGGGGTGGGGAACACCGAGAATCTGGAAATGGATTAAGTCCGAACCGATGTTGTCGGGTGCCGACCTTCGCGACTATTTTTGGCTCTCGAGGAGTTCTATTACTGATACGCTATCCGGCGTAAAACTGCTAAGCCAAGCCATGCGCCTAAGCGTAGATTCGCTGCTCTCTAGCTCACAGACTCGTCAGAACAAAGTACAGTTTTTCCTCTCGCTCTCTGAGGATGAACAGTCTGGAGTCATTGCAATGGTAGCGAAGAAGGCAATGCAAGACCCCGACGACAAAAATCCACTAGATTCCTTAGTTGATCTGGCGCTGGACGGGTCGGAGCTGGCGGCAAGTGCATTCAGGTCCTGTGTGATTAAAATTGGTGCAGGAAACCTTAAACCCGGACTTGGTATCAAATTGCGTAATTTGAAGTCACTTTCCGGGTCTCGCACAGGAGAAATACTAAAGGAAGTGGTGGAAGAGTTGAAAGCATCAGACACTAGGATAGCGCGCGCACTTGAGAAAAATAGCAAAAAGTAGCGAGGATAAGCGTGGGAACTTCGAAAGCTTACGATAGCCCTAGGTGGCCGGGCGTCAACGATAAGGTTGGGTCCGCAGCCGCAGACGGGCCGCTGACGTCTGGTAAAACGACGCGCGCCTTGAGCGCATTTTCGGCGGCCTACAAAAAATACATCAATACTACGTCCGGTGGATCAGTCAGCAACGCGCCTACAAGGTCTAGCCCTGGGGAAAGGACACAGGGCAGACGAGGAGGTGGAGGAGGCGCCACCGCGCGAGCTCGTGCAGCAACAACTGGGGCCCGTCTTGGTGGGTTTCTGGCAGATGTATCCAGCTCGGGATTAAATCAATCCCTTGAAAGGTTGGGGCTGAGTGATTTCGAAGGCATGCCGTTAGAGGAAGTACTGGATGCGGTCCTAGATAGACTTTGTGAGGATGGGGGTCTACTCGATGACTCCGCGCTTACAGAGGCCATGGCAAGAACGCTGGATGAATTTGGTGAAAGGGCGGAGACGGTAGAGGAGTTCGACGAGTTGTTAAGTAGCCGTGAAGTCGGCATAGAAAGCTACCTACAAATCTATTTCTCTCATGTGCTCGCCGTGAACTTCGAGCAGAAGGAAGGCGCATTCGTGAGAGGAAAAATCTCTCAGAAGCAGTGTGATGGGTTCTTCAAGCAGGCCCGAGAGCTCATAAGGGCACTTGTGGTCGATGAGCTTGCCCAGGAAAGAGATCTAGCGTCTATTGACTGGAGAAGCGCTGAGGCGATATCGATCGCAGATTCCATCAACCAGGAAGTATTGGACATACTTATTGCCGATGATTGAGATAACAGTAACAACTCACGTTGAGAACCCTTACCACTCCGGCGCAGGTATATACCTTAATATTGCCGGGCAGGCCCCCGTAAAGCTCTCATTCAACATAAAGGACTACGCGCGTATTGGGGGACCTTTCGATACAAAGGCAGCTGAATTTGCCTATTTTTGCGCGATAATATATGGCTGTGATCGTCTAGTTGAGCGTAATACAGGTGATGGTGACCGCTGGACACGCGAGATTGCCGTCAAGATCCCGGTAGGGAACCCTGCGAATTGGGAAGCTTGTTTAGAGACAACTGAGAAGATGTTGGAATTTTTGACTGGCGACATTTGGCGTCTCACATTTTTACCTGAATCCCAACCGCTGTTCGGCTCACTTTTTCGGAAAACGCGGCAAAATTTCCGAATGAAATACACTGCGAAGGGTAGTGCAGTGTCTCTCTTTTCCGGAGGGCTGGACTCTTTGGTGGGGATGATTGATTGGTTAGAGAAAAATCCTGAACAATCGCTACTTCTCGCCTCCTCATATGATGCCGACGCGGAGAACGCTCGGGATGATCAAAATCGCCTACTACCCTACCTGGGGGCCAATTACCCCACTAGATTGTCGCGGTTTGTAGGGAGGTCTGGTCTTAGCTCGAAGGGAGCTGATCTTAATTTTCGGAGCCGGTCACTGACGTTTTTGGGAAATGCCGTGTTGGCAGCATCCTTCCTAGACGAGGGAACCCCAATCCTGATACCCGAAAACGGCGCGATTGCACTGAATTTCCCACTGGCAGCCTCCAGAAGTGGCTCATTTAGTACCCGAACTGTTCACCCATACTTTATCTCTCAGTTCAATAAGTTGCTAACAGAGCTTGGCTTCACTTCTTTAGTACACAACCCCTATGAATTCAAAACTAAAGGAGAAGTGGTGAAGCAATGTCTAAATCAATCGCTGCTTCAGAGCGTTTATATGGAATCCGTGTCTTGCGGGAAACGCGGGTTTACCAAGGTCAATTGGCATGACCGAATGCAGCGGGCCTGTGGGCATTGCATCCCCTGTATTTTTCGCCAAGCGGCCGTAGCTTTTGCAAATCTTGAGGAGGAGAGTTACGGATGTAATGTTGCAAATCGCCAAGAATGGGGTAGATCAAATTTGCTTGAGCCAACTAAAGATGTTCAGACAGTAATCGACTTTTTACGAGCAGATATTGACCCTAAAACAATCTGGACAAAAATGAGGTCCAATGGGCATCTCGATATCGAGCGAAAGGACGACTATGTAGATCTGATCATTCGCCTAAGATCAGAGCTGGCTGGTTGGCTAAATGACAAAGGTCTCTTGTGAGTATGTCTCTCCATGATTGATACACACTGCCATATTGATATGTACGACGACCCGATAAATTTGGCAACGAAGATGGAAGCCAACAAAACCGAGTGTGTCGCGGTGACAATGCTGCCTAGCCACTATATACAAGGTGTTCCACATCTAGCGCGATTTCACAGTCTACATCCATCTCTGGGCATGCATCCCCTCCGAGTTATGGAGGGTAAAAATGAGATTGATACGTTCATTGCCTTAGCGAAGAACACCGAGTTCATTGGTGAAATTGGACTGGACTTCTCTCGTGAGGGCGCACCGACTAAGAAGGTTCAGCTTGCCGTCCTCAAGGAAATAGTCGAATCGATAAAGGTTGGGAAGTTCGTCACGGTCCATAGTCGTGATTCTGCAGCTGATCTACTACAGTTATTGGAGGATCATCAAGTTGGGCCCGTATGTTTCCATTACTTCACGGCGGGAATCTCGGCAGCTAAAGATGCCATTAGTTCGGGGCACTACTTATCGTTTAATCGTCGGATGCTGAAAGGAAAGCACAAGGAACTTCTCGCGGTTGCACCAATGGACAGGGTGCTGGTGGAATCAGATGGTCCGTATCTTACGAAGTCACCCGTGACAGCGATCATGGATACTTATGAGATGATTGCCGGACACTGGGAACTTCCTATAGAACAGGTGATTTCGGTGATTGCGAAAAACTTTTCCCAATGTAGAACCAACCTATAAGGCTAGACGGGGTTCCCGTACTTCTGGAGATATGGAATGGACAAGGATGAATTGGCAGAGATGGTAGCGGTTACCGCGCAAGCGCTTTCCGAACCGATAGACTTCGACTCACTTCTAGAACAAGGGCTATTGGAAAAAAGAGGAAGGTCCTACTATGTTCCCGACATCGGGGCACTGCCAGAGAATGTGGCTAAGCGGATAAATAGCACCACAACGACAAAAAATGGCATTCGAGTGACGTTCAGTAAAGAGCGAAAGTCCACGATCAAATTGGCTGCTCAGTTGAAACATCATATTGAGTAGTGCTAGGTAAAGCCTGGATTAGGGCGATTGGCCACAACTCGCGACTAACCAGCGTCCGCACCGCCCTTCGGGTCGTGCGCGTTTCTCACACCAATAGATATCGGATTTTCATGAGTAGTATTGATAAGAAAACGCTAAAGAGTTTGGCAGGCATCGAGTATCACGGCAGTTCGGGGACGACCATGCACTGCCTGCAGGCTATCACTCGATTGATTCATTTTGGCGACGTAATCGAAGATGCCTGGTTACTCACAGCAAGGAGTAACGAGTTTGGAGAGCATTGTTTTTTGCTAAACATGGCGTGTGGTGACCCTGTCGCTATCAAGTCCGGGTTTTCCTCAGGCTATGGAGGGGAGGGACCTAGAGGATTATCTACCGCCATCGAAATTTTCAAGATGCATGAAATCGATCTCCAGGAGTATGAGGTCGACCGAGCAATAATTGAGCGAATTGACTGCTCATGCCTCACTACTGCTGACCTAGAGAATATTCGGTGCTCCAAAAAAGTACACGCAACGAAAACCGTGGATTATCTTTGGGAATGGAATAGCAAAGATTCCTTTGGTCCAAATAGACGGGAGCAGCTTTATCCAGCAACCGTCAATTTCGGATTGTTGGACGAGCGAATTTTCGACCTTGGTTTGTCGTTGTTTGAGAACCCAGACAACGCCATTAGCACCGCCTTCAGAAGACTGGAAGATACCCTAAGAGAGAGGACGGGTTTGAATACTGAAAACAGTGGGCAGCGATTGGTCACTCGGGTTTTTGAGGGAAAGGACTCGGCACTGCATTGGGATGATGAGAATCCTGGCGAGCATGGTGGAAAGGCCGGTCTTTTCAAAGCAGTGTTTTTGGCATTTCGAAATCCGAGAGCGCATAGAGAGCTTAGGAAGACTGATCGAGAAGCGCTTAGAGAATTCATGTTGATAAATGAACTCTTTTGTCTTGAGGCTATCTCGATAGATAGACCAAAGGATATGACAACAGAGGCTTCAATAGAGTAAGTAGTAGTTGTAATGGTCGAAATCCGACCAGTTGGTTCAAAGTCAACTAGCTGACAAAATTAAGCCCCTCAGTACTTATGGCTTTGCCACGCGTGATGCCAAAGTGCATCTTCCGCGTGCTGATATATAGCAGTAGTTTCCAGCTTGTCGTGACGAGCAGAGCGGTTCAGGTATTTGAGTCCGATACCGGCATCGTCACCGTGTGTGACGGCGGTGTGCCGAAACCAATGAGTTGACGCATTCCTGAGTCTGACTGCCTTAAGTGGCGAAGATATTTCCAGTTCATCGGCAGCGTGGGCTACCGTGGTTTTAACCAAGCGATAAATCATGTTGGCCGAAATTCCCCTGTTCCCCTTTAGACTTCGAAGCAGGGGAGATGCATCGTTTTCAGCTGGCAGATCATCTAATTTCAAAAATCGCCGGTACCGTATCAACGCATCCAACATCTCGTCATTTATCGGCACCTTCCCTCGCTTTTGGCCTTTACCCAGCACGAACCACCACCAGTGGCCGCGGTACTCTCGGAAGCTGTTCATGGGATGATTGGCGAGTTCCGATACCCGGGGGGCAAGTAAATAGAGACCGTGGAACAGAAAACGCAGGCGCTCGTAGTGTTCGATATTCCGCGGCGTATCCTGGGGGAGGGCGTCAATAAAAGCCTTGAGGTACTCCCAGGTCTCACGATCCAAAAAGCGCTCCTGCGAGATCGCTTCCCCGGTCCCCGGTTTCAACGTCCGATTGCGGCGCCGGATCAATGAGAGCGGATTTCCCCGCAAATAGCCCGCATCGACCAGGTAGGAGAGCAGGGCATTGACGACTATTAGTGCCTGCCGCTGGCTACTGGTGCTGAGTGGTCCCTGGAACGGCCTCCACGCGAGCGAGTAGCGCGGCGCACGACCGCCACACCAATAAGCCGCCGGCTGCGGATCCGCCAGGAACGTCTGGTACGCGTGAAAATCTTCTCTGGTTAGCCCAGAGAGAGGTTTATGGCGCTGCTTTACCGACCAGAGCAACAATCGCTCGGCCTCTTTCCGGTAGCTACGTAGCGTTTGGGGTGAGTCGGCAAATTCCGCCAACCAACACTCGATCGCTTGCCAGTCATTTTTGGCTTGGATCTGACATCTCTGCTGGGGTTCTCGATTCTGTCCCTGGGACCCGTCAAGTGTCCGGGGGAGAGCCGCCAGTCCATCCAAGGGCACGGGGCGATCGCTAATAACGGCCAAATCCACGGTTATGGGTCTCCTACTGCTAGATCGACGATACTAGTAGAGTAGTAGAAAAAAATTCATGATTATAGGGTTAATCATGAATATAAAAGAAAAATAGACCATAAAGTAAGGTAGACGATACACATTACACCTTACATTTTGTATGATCGGGGTGTTACAGAATTTTTATGTTAAATACGGCGGGCATTTGGGATAGATCTAAGTTTCCTGCAGCCCACTTGGAGGAGGGGATGTCATGGCCCAAAAGATCGCCACAGTGAGTACTGTCTTTGCTGCATGCGACCGACTAGAGGCAGCCAATGAACGTTGGAATCGGGAAGACGTGCGTAATGCGGTTGGCGGCGGCGGGTATGTTGTCATCGACCCCCTCATCAAGGCTTGGCGCGAGCTCAAGCCGCTCCGAGAGGCCGCACCGACCACTCCGGCTGAGTTGCTACACCAGGTCGCTACTACCCTCGAGTCTCACATCAACGAGTTTACGGCGGAGTCCGAGTCACGGTTATCAGAGAGCCAGCAGGTGTTCGATGCCACCGTCTCCGAGCTGTCTGAAAAGCTGGTGAGCCTGGAAAGTGCCCTGGAAGAAAATGATGCGAGCCTGATGGCCACCGAGGCCTCCAATGTAGAGTTGGTTGAACAACTGGCGCAAGTACAGGAGGAGCTCAGGCAGGCCAAAACTGAGAATACACGCCTGGTGACCGAAAACGATGCTCTCAACGGACAAGTAACGCGAATGGAGAAGGAGCATAACGCGGCGGTAAATTCGCTACAGGCTGAGCATCGAGAATTGATTCAACAGCATGCCCAAGAGCGGACTCGCATCAGCGACGAGCATGCGAAAGCTCTGGCTAACCAGCGCAAGGAACTGACTGAGGTGGCTGAGCAAGCAGAGAATCGATTGATGATGCTCTTGGACCAGGGGCGTCAGGAATCCAAGGCGGCCATGGTCAAGTTGTCCGGTGATCTGGAAGAGATGACACAAAAGTCCCAATCGAATAGGGAGGCGGTCATAGCCCTTGAGAGCACGGTAAAAGCTCTCACGGGACAGAACGAAAAACTCGAGTCCGATCTTGCTGTCCAGGAAGAAAACAGTTCAGAGCTCCAGGCGCATCTGGAAGAGCGGAGTAATAAGGCCGATTCGATAGAGCGCGAATTCAATGCCTATAAAGAGGAGCACAGGTTGAGTGGCGATCTCAGTGCATTGCAGGCAGCAGTGTCAGGTCTTCAGGCTCAATTGAGTGATCGTGAGATTGACGTGAAGAAATAGTTGGCAGTCATCGCAGCTACCCGGTCACTACCCCAAATCACAATGCCCCACAGATTTCGGTGCTCTCAATGGGTATCACATGTTTAGGAAGCTGATAGCGCTGTACAGCGAAAACCCATCGCAGGGCAGGCTACTATTGGTAATGCTGGCGACTTTTTTGGTCATCTACTTCTTGCCCGCAGGCAACGCCCGATTTGACAACGCCGTGCTGGAAGCCATTCGCCTGACGCACTGGTATGCCCAGGAGCATGTCATACTGTGCCTTCTTCCAGCATTCATCATCGCGGGCGCAATGGCGCTATATATCAGCCAGATCTCGATAAGAGGAATCCGAAAGCTGTCTAATGTTCGTTCAGATCCTCAAGCCGCTGCATGAACTCTTCGCGATCTATATCTCCGCGTGCATAGCGCTCACGCAGGATATCGGCCGGTGTTTTGTGTGCCGGCAGAGACATGTCCGGCTCTCGCCTCGCAGTACCCGCAGACAGCCAGCGCACCATGGCGATGACGCCCGAAATAGCGAGCACCCAGAACAGGATCATGAATACCCAGCCCAATCCATGAGGCATGCTGAAGAATGGAAAACAATTGTGGTCATACATAGTCGACTCCTACAACCTGTAGTTAATCTCAACGCAGCAGACCGGCGACCACCGATCTGCCGTGTTTGTCTTGGGACTACCTCATTTACTCAAATCCTCAAGCCGTTGCAGGTACTCCTCCCGATCGATTTCACCGCGGGCATAGCGATCACGGAGAATTTCGATGGCTGTTTTCCCAGCAGGGGCCGCGCGCGGCTCCTGCCGCCCATCCGGGGTCGTGGTGGTCTGTGGGTCCGCCGCGTGTGTCTCTAGATAAGCCGTTAGCGTACGCACTTCATCGTCCGTCGGTGCCTTGATGTTCATTGGGTTGTTGCCATTGCTCATCCACTGCATGCGCATATTCATGCGCTCTACCGTCGCCGGCCAACCTGACGCACTGTGCTGAGTGGGGCTGGGTAGGCTATGGCACTGGGTACAGTATTGCGTCAAGAGCTTCGCACCGGCTGCATTCGGTTCCGGCAATTCTGCCGGACCGACAGCGGACGGCATGCTGCCCATCATGCCGCCACAACGGCCTTCCCAGCTTCCGCCACACATACCTTGCGCCAATTTCTGACCGGATGGCGTAGCCGACTTGAACTCCTGTGCCTTGAAGGCATTTTCGTCGGCGGCAAGTGCCGGCACAGTCACCAGCGACACGACTAGCGCCGTCGCAACATTTCCTAGATAACAATCGTATTGTTTTTTCATGAGATAATTCCTTGAGTTTCGATAAAAGCAGTTTTCATTGGAGTGCAGTGATTACCCGGCCAAGACTTTCTCGCACCTCCTGGACCAGTTGGTGCGCGGCCCGGATATCAACCAGGTCAAGGACGGCCGCCGCGCCCATAAAATCCACATGAACCGTGCCACTGTCTTCCAACCTGATCGCCACGCCTACCGCAGCCAACAACAGGCCCAAATACAATCCATAGTTGCTTCATCGCCATATCCTCGGTTCGCGCTCGGGTGTAGCCATGTAAAACATGCGCTATCCGATCTGCTTGGGGCGAGCACCCACCTGCATATAGCGGACAGCCGGAGGTGTCGCACGCGTTACGCCGGAGCGCACTCGTGCAATGCGGAATCAGGCGATGGGAGGGTGGAGCGGAGGAGGTATCAGCAGAGAGGAATAAGAAAAGCGGTGGACACCACCGGTAGTGATGGCGGTTATGTGGACGTCCGGAACATCGCCTCTCATCGGCGCAAGTTGGCTGACCCAGGCAAGACACCAGTCATCGCAGTTGAGGTCGGCGTTCGCGGGATCGGCTGTGGGTTGACCGTCGACTATTAGAGACAAGACACCTGCTTGGCTAGGTTCGGTGAACGCACATTCGTCTACTGCCCACGCGATGTTCAGTGTGAGTAGCGAAGCAATGAGCAGCGATGCAGTTAACCGAGTCATAATATGTGCGATGTTGTCCCCTTTGTAGTGGATTTGCAAGCATGTAAACATGCTACTGGTCCACACGGTGGTTTGTCCTTCTGTTGTATATAGACATATATATTGGCATTACGGATGTGTAGAACTTTGCGGTTAATAGGCGACCGAAACACATGCCGATAGAGTAGCGCTTTGATACCGCTCAGATTCGTGCCGTGGATTGATTGGCCCCAGATGGAGCCAAAATCAACAGGAAATGCCGTTTTTTCGACTTCATCTTTCAACGCTCCAGTCTCTGCGATAATTCGAGATCCACTCGCGTTTCTGAGTCTCTCCCGCAGGAGTAACTTCCAGCCAGTTGTAATCTTCAAGCCATCTTGACTCTATAGCCACTATAGGGCTTACAATTGCGATCAATTATCATTAGCGCGCTTAAATGTGAGATCTCCAAGATGCTCGATTGCTGGAAACTGCCGTTGCTGCCACGCCTGAAACGAGTACCTCTGAATGCCATCGCGCTTCTGATGCTACTGTCACTTTGGCTCTTTGCCGAGGTGAGTGAGGCTGAGACAACAGGCAGCGCCGCTGAGCTTCGGCAACTGGCTCAACTGGCTGAATATATTGGCGTTGATTACGCCGAGGCGGTGAAAGACGGTCAGGTGAGCAATGATAACGAATATCGGGAGATGATCGAATTTTCGCAACTGCTTGTAGAAAAGAGCTCGCTAAGTACCACGGATGACTCCGAAGCTTTGGCGGTTCAGGCTCAGGCATTACAGAAGGCGATCCACAACAAGGCAAGCGTTGAGAGGGTTCGTCAATTGAGTGCCAGTCTGCGTGGTACCTTGCTGGGCCTGATGCCAGAATTAACACTGCCGGATCGCCTGCTGCCTGAGGATACTGTCCAACCTTTATTTGAAACTCACTGTGCGGTTTGCCATGGCAGATCCGGTCTTGGTGATGGGGCACTGGCAGCGCAACTCGATCCAGCTCCCACGGACTTTAGCGACAAACCGCGGGCGCTGAACCGATCAATTCTGGGGCTGTACGATGCTATTACCAACGGGATCGACGACACTGCTATGCCTGCTTTCAAGCATCTGACGGAGCGGGAGCGCTGGTCGCTGGCATTCAATGTGGGCGGATTGGCTTTTCAGGCCAGCCCTCCGCCAACGAGCAAGGATTTCAGTATTAATTTGCAACAACTGATCAATCACCACCCGGCACAGCTGGCGTCTGGTCACACTGATTTGACAAAGCAGGCGGTCGAGTGGCTTCGGGCCAACCCTGAACGTCTCTTCAGGCCGACACAAAACCCGCTGATCATCACTCGTGAGCGATTGATGTCGGCACAAAATGCTCATCTGCAGGGCGATTATGCTGCAGCGAGTGAGCTGGCTGTCAGCGCCTATCTGGATGGTTTTGAACTGATTGAAAATAATTTGGATGCACAGGACAAGGCGCTTCGCCAAGCCATCGAGGCGAACATGATGACACTGCGCCGATTATTGAAAGAGCCGCAGTCCGGCGGTGACCTGGACACCCTCATTGCTGAGACCTTGAAACTCCTGGATGACGCGGAGCGATTACTCGCCGTGTCCACGCTGTCCAGTGGGACCTTGTTTACCGCCAGTCTGGTCATTTTGCTCAGGGAAGGTTTGGAGGCATTGTTAGTCGTCATCGCCTTGACCACAGTCTTGATTCGTACAGAGCGCCGCGATGCGCTCCGCTACGTGCACCTGGGCTGGATCGCGGCGCTGTTGGCTGGCGGCGCCACCTGGGCCGCGGCCCAGTCGCTGATCAACATCAGCGGCGCCAGTCGCGAAGTGATGGAAGGCTTTGCCGCGTTGCTGGCAGCACTGGTGCTGCTGTATGTCGGGATCTGGATGCACAGTAAAACCCATGCGGCTCATTGGCAGGCCTACATTCAGCGGAACATCAGCGCGCGATTGAAGTCTGGCACATTGTGGGGGCTGGCAGCACTGGCATTTGTAGCCGTCTATCGGGAAGTGTTTGAAACGGTGTTATTCTATCAATCGCTATTAACGCAGGCAGGGTCAGCGCAATATTCCTTCGTGGCGGGTGGTTTTGTAGTCGGGGGTTTGCTGCTGGCCTTGCTGGCCTGGGTGTTGATTCGTTATTCGGTCAAACTGCCTATTGCCAAATTCTTTTCCACCACTACCTATTTGCTGCTGGGCCTGGCCTTCATCTTGATGGGGAAGGCCGTCTCGGCGCTGCAGGAGGCAGCTATCATTGGTATAGCGCCGCTGCCTGTCAGCTTTGAGTGGGACTGGATCGGTGTCAAATCCACCTGGCAAGGCGTGCTGGCGCAGCTATCAGTACTGCTGGTTTTTCTGGTATTCATCGCGCTGTCGCGAAAACAGCAGCAGACATCTCTGTGAATCGCTAACCGGCGATACCAACATCCCTACGATACCGTTGCTAACTCTCATTAGACGACAACGTTTGCAAGATGCCGCACTGCTCAACCGTTCGCTGGTTTGAGCAGTGGCCACGCAACGCTTTTAGTTGCTCGCTTAATTGGGTCAGTTCGCGAATCCGCGCCTCAACCTGTTGAATGTGTGTCTCCATCATGCGATTTACCTCATCACACTGAGCACTTGGAGAGCGTTTTAATGCCAATAACTGGCGGATCTCCGACAAACTGAGGTCCAGACCGCGACAGAGTTTGATAAATAACAGTTGCTCTGCGGAAGCCTCGTCGTAAAGGCGAAAATTGCCTTCACTTCGCTGGATCGAAGGCAGCAATTTTTCTTTTTCATAGTATCGGATGGCTTGTACCGAGCAGCCTGTCAGTTTTGCCAGATCACCGATTTTCATGGCGTGGTTCATCCTTCCTCTTGACTCTATAGTGACTATAGAGTTTAGACTGCAAACCGTGGGCAGAACAAGAGGTGTTTGTGACAGATCAATGTGACACTTGCGGTGAAAGCAATGCGGAGGGGCCGCTTCAGCAGGCGTCCGACAACGGCGACTTTCCCCCGGGCGGTTTTGTCAGCGAGTATGATGTCCCCAAGATGGACTGCGCCTCAGAGGAGGGGCTGATTCGTATGGCACTGGATGCTGTGGAACCACAAGTTGTTCTGCAGTTTGATACCCCCAATCGTAAGGTGCGCGTCTTTCATGGTGATAACGCAGACATCATCGAACAGCGGATGCACTCAGTGGGCTTGGGCGCCAGACGCGAGAGAACCGCTCCGGTGTCCGGCGGTGAGATTATTCGGGCCCAGGAGACCGCACAGGGAGAGGCAGAGAAGGAAACCGGCGTTCTCAAGTGGCTGTTAGCGATAAACGGCATTATGTTTGTGGTGGAGATCGTGGTTGGCTGGTGGGCACAATCCACGGGCCTGATTGCAGATTCTCTGGACATGTTTGCCGATGCTGCCGTCTATGGCGTCGCGCTCTATGCAGTCGGCCACAGCGCTCGGATGAAACTGCGCGCAGCGCATTACTCCGGATGGTTACAAGTGATTCTGGCTCTTGGTGCCTTGAGCGAGGTGGTACGGCGTTTTGTGTTCGGCAGTGATCCACACTCCAGCTTGATGATGAGCTTCGGCCTGGTTGCCCTGGTGGCCAACATTCTTTGCCTGCTACTCATTGCCAGGCATCGGGAGGGCGGAGCGCATATGAGAGCCAGTTGGATTTTCTCAGCCAATGATGTGATAGCCAATCTGGGGGTCATTCTTGCCGGTGTCCTGGTCGCCTGGAGCGGATCACGTTATCCGGATTTGGTCATAGGGTTCATTATCGCCGGGATTGTTTTGAACGGTGCACGCCGGATTTTGCAACTTAAATCCTGAAGAAGAGAGTGCGATGAAAGCTACCAACACGCCAACCTATATTCCGGCTTTAAAATATCACGTCTTAACACGCTATTACGACAGGGTGGTTGCCCTGACTACGCGAGAAAGACGATTCAAACGCGCACTGCTAGACCAGGCCACCCCACTCGCGGGACAACACCTACTCGATATCGGATGCGGGACAGGCACATTGGCCCGAATGTTTGCCAAGCGAGAGGCGTCACTGACGATCAGCGGCCTGGATGCTGATCCAGGCGCGCTCGAACAAGCCAAAACCAAGCTTGCCATGGTGGACGAGCGCGTGAGCTTACTGCAGGGATTCGCGCAGGACATGCCTTTTGAAACAGCGACGTTTGATCTTGCGGTGTCGAGTTTGTTTTTTCACCACCTTAATCGGCGACAGAAACTGGACTCATTGAGAGAGATCCGTCGTGTCCTCAAACCCGGAGGACGACTGCACATTGCCGACTGGGGTAAACCGTCATCGCTAGTTCAACGAGCGTTGTTTTTGGTGGTGCAATGTCTTGACGGCTTTGAATCAACCCAGGACAGTGTGGAGGACCTGCTCCCCATCTTGCTCGAACAGGCAGGTTTTGTTGATGTCGCGAGAGGCACCTGGGTACCAACAATTTTAGGTACTATCCGATTGATTCAAGCAAGGGTGAGCTAAAGCTGTAGGACGAAGTTATGCGGCCCCGGCTCTCGGGTTCTGGGAAATGGGTCGAAAATATGGCGTAGTACCGTCGTTACATTGTATGATCCATGCAGCGTCTGTGTTATTGTTTCTGAGTCAACGAACTGTTAAACGAATGATCTGCAATAAAACCAATGCTTAAATTTCGCCGTGCGATAGCCATATTTATTTTGGCCCTGCTTACCTGCCAGTCGGTGATGGCGGGCCTCGGTGAGCATTTCGCAGCTTTCTCGGACGGTGAGATAGAGAGTGCACTACTCTCCAATACCACAGGACACCTTGCCGACAGCCAATCCGATCATGGAAAACCCGGCACGGTTGATCTGGTTGACACTAACTGCTGTCATGCCCACGGCCACTGCCACGTATTGGCTTTAGGCTGTCAGATTAGTTCTGTGCCTTCACCCTACGGGCGGAGCTTCGTTTCGTCTCATTCCTTCTCCTATAAATTTCAGTACCTTGATCCACTCCTAAGACCCCCTGCCAGCGCCTGATCTCGCCATTTTCTGGCGAATAAGCGCGCTCTACTGCGTAAATTCTGATCCTGATGTTCCTCGGGATATAGCGTATTTCCTAGTGAAATTCGTGTTTCCACACTGGATTTAGCGGTAGTTGCGTTGTTTTGAGCCTGTGTTTCGCCTCGGCGATCCAGGCAGAGACAGGTCGACCTAAACCAGGGGTTAACAGAATGCATCAATCCATCTGCGGGATCCAAATCCGCAAACTCGATCGGTACCGGTCGTCGATACACACTTTAATCGGGTGTCTTTTTACAGCCGTGTTGGCATTGCCGGCAAACGCCGCTGAAACCAGCGATACAACAATGACACTGGGTTCGGCGATACAACTCGCGCTGTCTCAAAATCCAGACCTCCAGGTGTATCGCTTCAGGGAAATCGGCCTACAGGGTTTGGCACAAACCGCCGATCTGCGGCCACAATTTGATCTGAGTGCAGAGGCTGAAAACATTGGCGGTACGGACGATTTTAGCGGCGCCGATAGTGCGGAGTTTACTTTGGCCTTATCGTCGGTCATCGAATTGGGCGGCAAGCGAGAAGCTCGAGTCGCCGCCGTCAACGCACAACGCTACTTGATCGATGGAGAGCGCCAGGCGCGAGCCCTCGATTTATTGGGGGAAGTGACGCGTCGTTATGTGGACGTGGTGGCTACCCAGGCGCGTCTGGATCTTGCGGTCAGTAGCAGGTCGCTCGCGCAAGACGTTATTCAATCGGTGGAACGTCGCACCCGCGCCGGTGCTGCGCCGGAGGCCGAGCTGCTGCGAGCGCGCGCACAGTTGGCCCAGGCCGAGATTGTAGTGACCGAGGCGCAGAACCGCTTACGAGCCTCGCGGCTGTCACTCTCGGTGTTGTGGGGTGTGCCAGAACCGGATTTCGTACGGGTGGCTGGTGATTTGCAGACGTTGGGTAACGTCGGTGACTTCGACGCGCTGTTCCAGCGTGCAATCCAGAATCCCGCTATCGAAATCTTCGCCAGCGAGGAGCGCTTGCGCGAGGCGGAATTCCAACTCGCCAAAACACAGTCCAGCACTGATATTGGCTGGTCTGTGGGTGTCCGGCAATTCCAGGACACGGACGATACTGCTCTGGTCGCGGGCTTGAGCATTCCCTTATTTAGCGCAAAGCGAAATGCCGGTGCAATCCAGTCTGCACGCGCCTCGTGGGATGAAGTCTCTGCCCGACGTGAATCAGCGCTGCTGAATTTGCGCGCGAGTCTTTTTGACGCCTACCAACAGCGCAAGCTGGGGGTAGAAACCGCCAACTCTCTTCGAGTGGAGGTCATTCCCACATTGACACTCGCGCTGCAGCAAACGCAGACAGCCTACGAGAACGGCCGCTATGGCTACCAGGAGTGGGCCGCTGCACGGCAGGAATTAATCTCGGCGGAATATGCCCTGATCGCAGCAGCCTCCTCCGCACTCCAAAGCGGCGCCACGATCGAGCAATTGACCTCTGAACCCCTATTACCTTCGCTGGAACGCGGTTCCAATGAGACTGAGCAGGAATCTGACCAATGAAAACACTTACACGATACTGCACCACGTTCTGGCTGCACTTGATCATATTAACAACGTCGCTGAGTTGCATAACTTCGCCTGCCTATGGCGAATCGGCAGGCTCAAGTCCGTTATACCACCTCGTGCCGCGTTGGCTGACGCTACTCATTTTGGTCATCACACTGGTGTGGGTAGTAAACCCTGCCCACGGCGAGTCTCCTGGGTCAGACAGTTATGAGCAGGAAGAGGCTCACAGCGAGGAGGGCCATATCGCTCTCACGCCAGAACAAATCAAACATGCTGGCATAGCCATTGAACGCGTCGCTTCCGCGAGTATCCGGGAGACCTTGCCGTTGTACGGGCAGATCGTACCCAATGCCGAGCGCGAGCATACCGTCTCAGCGCGTTTCCCGGGGGTCATCAAAAACGTGGCAAAACAAATCGGTGATGCGGTGCAAGAGGGCGAAACGTTGGCAGCGGTGGAAAGCAACGAGAGTCTGAAATCCTACCCGGTGCTCGCTTCGCTGAGTGGCGTTGTCACCCAACGCAACGCCAATGTCGGCGAGCAGACCGGTGACAGAGCGTTGTTTGTGATCGGGGACTACTCCACGGTCTGGGTCGATCTGTCGGTCTTTCCCGCGGATCTTTCCAAAGTCCGTGTGGGGCAGTCAGTAAGAATAGTCAATCGAGACCCGTCTATCACTGGTGAAGGAAGGATCATCACTGTTTTGCCCGTGGGCAGCAGTACCAACCAGACGACCACGGCAAGAGTCTTGCTGGACAACCCGGATCACCGGTGGGTCCCCGGTCATTTTGTCACCGCTGAAGTGGTGCTGTCAGAAACGGAGGTGCCTACGGCCATTCGGGATGAGGCCATCCAGATTGTCGAGGAGCAACCTGTAGTTTTTGTAGAGGGTGACGAAGGCTTCGAGGCGCGGCCCGTAACCCTGGGCCGTAGCGATGGGCAAGTCAGTGAGGTGCTAAAGGGGTTACAAGTTGGCGAGGCCTATGTCTCGACGAACAGTTTCACGCTCAAGTCTGAGCTTGGTAAGGAGGACGCTGAACATGGGCACTGACATTCTTCAACCTAATAGTCTCCCCTTGGTCACTCAATCGGCGTCGCCGCATCACGTGTGCGGCCTAATGTCAGGCAGCAGGTTTTTATTATGATCGATGCACTTATTCAATTTTCCATCGCCCGCCGCTGGCTGATCATCTTTCTGGTCGCGGCGGTGGCGGCGGTGGGTGTCTGGAACTACCAGAACCTGCCCATCGACGCGGTCCCGGACATCACCAATGTGCAGGTCCAGATCAATACTGAGGCACCCGGTTACTCGCCGCTGGAAGTTGAGCAGCGGATAACCTATCTGGTGGAGCTGGCCATCACCGGATTGCCCTATGTCGAAGAAACCCGTTCCATCTCCCGCTACGCATTATCCCAGGTCACTGTTGTTTTTGAAAAGGGCACCGACATTTATTTTGCCCGCAATCTCATCAACGAGCGTTTGCAGCAAGCCAAAAGTGAGATGCCATCAGGTATTGAGCCCGTTATGGGGCCGGTCGCCACAGGGCTGGGTGAAATATTTCACTATGCGGTGAAAGCCGAGCCCGACGCAAGACAGGAAAACGGCGAAGCCTATGACGCGACTGCCCTGCGCACCCTGCAGGACTGGGTCATTCGGCCGCAACTTCGACTGGTGCCGGGTGTGACCGAAATCAACACTATCGGCGGCTATGAGAAAGAATTTCACATCACGCCGGATCCGGCAGGGCTATTGGCGTACGGTCTGACGTTTGATGACCTGGTGGAGGCACTGCCCAAAAATAATGCCAACGTCGGAGCGGGCTATATAGAGAAAAACGGTGAGCAATACCTGATTCGGGCGCCAGGCCAGGTGGCCGATATTGCCGAGATAGAACGCGTCATTGTTGCATATCGGGATTACGTACCGGTAACCATAGCCGATGTCGCCCAGGTGGGGTTCGGTAAGCAATTGCGCACCGGTGCCGCCACGCTCGACGGCCAGGAAACTGTCCTGGGCACGGCGGTGATGTTATTGGGCGCCAACAGCCGCACCGTCTCAGAGGCGGTGGCTGAGAAACTGTCAGAGATCAACAAAACGTTGCCCGAGGGTGTTACCGCCGAGCCGGTGTACAACCGCACGGTGCTGGTGGACAAAACCATTTCCACGGTGCAGACCAACCTTCTCGAAGGCGCCGTCCTGGTGGTTGTCGTGCTGCTGGTGATGCTTGGCAATGTTCGCGCTGCACTGCTTACGGCGATGGTCATACCCCTGTCCATGCTTATGTTGATCTCCGGCATGGTAGAGACGAAAGTCAGCGCCAACCTGATGAGTTTGGGCGCGCTGGATTTCGGCCTGATCGTCGACGGCGCAGTCATCATCGTTGAAAATTGTATCCTGCGGCTCGCAGAGCGCCAGCATCATCTCGGTCGTATCCTGAAACTCGATGAACGGTTGCAGACAGCGTTCACGGCCACCAGAGAAGTGTTCACACCCAGTTTGATCAGCGTGCTGGTGGTGATTCTTGTCAACCTGCCGATTCTGGCCCTGACGGGCGTAGAGGGCAAAATGTTCACGCCCATGGCCATGGCCGTGATTATGGCGTTGGTCTCGGCGTTAATCCTCTCACTCACGTTTGTCCCCGCGGCTGTCGCGCTGCTGCTGACCGGGCGCATTGAGGAAAAGGACAATGCCATTGTTCGCACAGCCAAGACGTTGTATCTGCCGACACTGTCGGCTGCACTTCGATTCCGGCTTCCGGTATTCCTCGGCGCGGTGCTGTTTGTGCTCGGCTGTGGCTGGTTGGCTACGCGTATGGGCGCCGAGTTCATTCCCAACCTAGATGAAGGCGATGTAGCGATTCAAGCGTTGCGTATTCCGGGCACGAGCCTTACCCAGTCTCTTGAGATGCAGTTCCAGCTTGAGCGCGCAATTCTCGAGCTGCCCGAGGTCAAAACCTACTTTTCGAGGGTAGGGACCGCTGAAGTCGCCAGCGATCCCATGGGTCCGAATATCTCTGATGGCTATGTGATGCTCAAGGACCACGAGGAGTGGCCGGACCCGGACAAGTCCAAGGCACAGTTGCTGGAGGAGATCGGCGAGAAGCTGGCGCTGTTGCCCGGTAATGCATTTGAAATCAGCCAGCCCATTCAGCTGCGTTTCAATGAACTGATCTCCGGTGTGCGCTCCGACCTTGGCGTTAAGGTGTTTGGTGACGACCTGGGACAATTGCTGCGTTCTGGCAATGAAATCGCCGAGGTCATTAATAGCATTGAGGGGGCAGAGGGGGTCAAGGTCGAACAGGTGTCGGGCCTGCCTATACTCTCTGTTGAAGCGGATCGGCCCGCACTGTATCGCTACGGTCTTAACGTCGCTGATGTGCAGGATGTGCTCGCCGCCGCCACCGGCGGCGAGGATGCGGGCTTGGTGTTCGAGGGTGATCGACGATTTGCGATCGTGGTGCGGCTACCCGAACAGTTGCGCAGTGATCTCAGAACATTGGAGCGCCTCCCGGTTCCACTACCCCAAGGGGGCTATGTGACACTTGGCGAGGTGGCGAAGGTGAAGCTGGCACCGGGTGCCAACCAGATTTCGCGAGAAAATGGCAAGCGTCGCCTGGTGGTGAGTGCCAATGTCCGGGGCCGGGATCTGGCAGGTTTTGTCGCTGAAGTTCAGCAGAAGGTAGATGAACAGGTCAAAATCCCACCCGGCTACTGGTTGAGCTACGGCGGCACCTTCGAGCAGCTCGAATCGGCGACCGAGCGGCTCACCCTGTTGGTGCCCGTAACACTGGTGATGATCTTTGCACTGCTGATGATGACGTTTGGTTCGGCGAAGGACGCTGCACTGGTGTTCAGCGGCGTACCGCTGGCGCTGACAGGCGGGATAATCTCGCTGTGGTTACGCGATATTCCCCTGTCGATCACAGCGGGGGTTGGTTTTATTACTCTTTGCGGCGTATCGGTTCTGACAGGCGTGATGATGGTGTCGGCGTTCAGGGACGGGCTAGCGAATGGCAAGGATATTGACGCCTCAATTCGAGACGGCGCACTGCTGCGGTTACGGCCTATCCTGATGGTCGCATTAGTGGCAGCGTTGGGCTTTTTACCGATGGCGCTCAACACGAGTACGGGAGCCGAAGTTCAACGCCCGCTCGCGACCGTGGTTATTGGTGGGATTATATCTTCTACCCTGTTGACGCTCATTGTGCTTCCAGGGCTTTATCGGATGGCCTATCGAAAGCCAAGAGCAGTAACCGAGAATGCAGAAGTGACTGCTTTGCCGGAGATATAAACTCGTGACACCGGAGGGAGTCATTTCCAGTATCAGGCCGCGAGATGCGCAGCTAGAGCGGCCTATCAATAGCAGAGGAAACAGCAATGAAACAAATCAAGGCGTTTGTACACCATATCCGTTCGGCGGCTGTAGTGGATGCACTGCGTGATGCGGGTGTAACGAATATCACCCTGCTTGATGTCAAGGGCACATTAAAGCCCTTGTCGGAGTCCGAACAGGCGTACTCGACCGAGGTCGGCGTGGTGATCATCTCTGAGGTGCGCGTTTCACTTGTATGCGACGACGCTGATGTCGCGCGGATAGCAGACACTATCCGTAGGGCAGGGCGTATCGGGGAGGGGATCTCCGGTTGGGTCTACGTGAGTCCAGTAGAGCAGGCCCTGCCCATCGGAGGGCCCGACTATTGATTACTCACGGAAAAAAATTGAGGTAATAACCATGCAGCGCAAAACAGACGACCCCCGATCGATACATTTTCACGCGAATCGCATTCACCGCACCAACGGCCTCTGGTATTTTGAAACACGGGAGGGAGATAACGTTGGCCCATTCTACTCTAAAGAAGAGGCTGGCAGAGAGCTTTCTCGATTTATAGCTGAAGCCGGATCAGAGATGTCAGATCAAAATTCGATCCCATAAAGGAGGGGAAATGCTCAATCTACAGACATACTTTGATTTATCCGTCCTAAAAGTGAAAGTAGCGAAAACCGATATGCATGATCACAGACTCTATCACGAGCTCTTCATCTACGCAGATGGATTTGGCGTGTTGACCAAGAGCTCTGAAATAAACCATCGCCGTACAGTAGTGCATACTGCCATGAGCACCTAACATCCTTTGAGGCCATCATATGTCCCACGACCATGGAATAGACCCTGAACAAGGAGATAAACGCGTCGGCGTCGCGATTGTCGCAAATTTGATTCTGACCGTTGCGCAAGTGATCGGCGGTATACTGGCGGGCAGTCTCGCGCTGATTGCTGACGCGCTACACAACTTCTCCGATGTCGCTTCCCTCGTGATCGCCTTTGGAGCACGCAAGATTGCCCGGCGGCCGGCCGATGTGCGCATGACGTTTGGGTACGGCCGAGTCGAGATCGTGGCTGCTCTCATTAATTACACGACGCTGATTGTGATAGGGCTCTATCTGATCTACGAGGGTGGGATGCGTTTCATTGACCCGCCAGAGGTAAAAGGTTGGCTCGTTGTGATTTTGGGCAGTGTAGCGCTTGCTGTCGATACCCTTACGGCGTTGCTCACTTACTCAATGCAAAAGGGCAGCGTGAATATTCGCGCCCTGTTTCTTCACAACCTGTCAGACGCGCTCGCTTCAGTCGCTGTAATCGTGGGCGGCTCGCTGATCCTCCTCTACGATCTGCGTTGGGTCGATCCGCTCATTACGATTCTAATCGCTGCGTATATCCTCTATCTTGCGTTTACCGAAATAGGTGGAGTAATCCACACTCTGATGTTGGGTAGTCCACCAGAAATCGATACCGATACCGTGATAGATGCAGTCGTTAATGTGGATGGTGTCACGGAAGTTCATCACGTGCATTTCTGGCAAATGGGTGAGCATCAGGCGGCACTGGATACTCACGTGGTTGTTGACTGTAACCGCTGGGACGATCTCGAAGAGATCAAGCTGGCGATTAAGGCCCGCCTCGAGAACGAGTTTGGCATCCGCCATTCCACATTGGAGTTTGAACGGTCGGACCGTATGCACCAGGATGCAGAAAAATACGGCCACGGGTAGTTGAAAAGGAGGAAACCATGTTCAAGACCGTTGAATTTGGAGCCGAGAGTGTTATTGGTCTGCGTTGAGAATCTGAGGTTCAGTTGATGACGGTTCTATTTTTTACCATTTCGATAGTTGCGGGCTTCACTTTGCTGGCACTGTCGCTCGCATCGCTGTGACGACCACGAATCAGGTTCTGGCCACCCTCCGGTATCGATACCTGGCAGTACAGAGTGTTCTGGTGGCTTTTCCGCATCTTTTTTGTTGGGGTTCTGTTGGTATGTATCCTGGATTTTGGCGCCATCGGCAGCCAAGGTGCTGTTCAACTCGTTGCTGGAATTTCATTGGCAATAACAGGATTTGGCTCAGCTTTCTATGTGACATTCCTACTCGGCTGGCGAGATGCTCATGGCGAAGCCAACGGCCTCACTACCAGCGGCTGGTACGGATGGAGCCGAAACCCGATCTATGTTGTATCGATCGTAGGTATAGTGGGATTGGGCTTGCTGGTGCATTTCTGGCTTACGTACTGCCTCTTGTTGATATGGGCTGCTTTCTATATCGCTGCACCCTATCTTGAAGAACCCTGGCTTGAACAACAGTACGGCGACGCGTATCGAGAGTACAAGTCAAAAGTACCGCGCTTTATAGGGAAGTGGGGCAATGAAACATAGCCTCCAAGCTACTTCAATGGCAACATCACCTGTTCGCCTATTGCCTCCATGGGTAATTTTCCAATGAGAAAAACGTTAATTGTCTAGTTCTAGTAAATGAAGACCTACGAGTTTGAAATATCGAGTGAACTCAACGCAATACCATCTCTGTTGTGGGACGCTGCCGTAACACCTGCTAGTATAAATCGAGAATTCCGACCGGTACTACGTATGACGTTTCCGAATGGCACGCGCAGGATCACCGAACCGCTGTTAATAAATCAAACAAAATTCAGGAGCTGGCTGCTACTATTCGGTGTACTACCGATCGAGTATGACGATTTAGCCTTTTCCGAGGTAGTTGAAGGCCAAATGTTCCACGAAAAGTCATCAATGTTCTTTGTGCGAACTTGGGAGCATATTCGCCGCATTACACCAGTAGAGTGTGGAAGCAGGCTAACTGATACAATTCGATTCGAACCAAAAGTTCGCATTTCTGGTACAGCGCAGTTGAAATTGTTTAAGCTCGTATTCAAGCTACGTCACATGAACTTGCTTAAAACGTATGGCAAGCTCATCGCTATCGAGACTGCAACAACGGACAGTGCCCAACCGCCGACAACGCCACCATGACACAGGACACCTGGCTCATACTGCTGCACCAACTGCTGTTTCAGGGCATGTTCTTCGCCAAGAACATTCTGCTGGAGCGCAGGCTCGGTCAGCCAATCCGGGGCTTCAACCCGGAGGCCAACCTATCCATTGCGTTTTTCGCGCTTTTCATCTGCGTTGCACTCTGGTTGTCCCTGAGCCTCGATACATATCGAATCACCGGTCTGCCAAGCGGCCTGACGCAGGCCATCGCCGGACTGTTCTTGCTTGCGAATCTGGGTATCGCCGCCGCGTCACTGAAGGACCTTGGCGACTCTTGGCGTGTGGGAGTTATTGAGGAGCAGGAAACCGAACTGATCGAGCAAGGCGTTTACCGCTTCAGCAGGAATCCCTATTTCCTCGCCTACCTGCTGATGTTCGCCGCTTACACGATACTTTTGCAAAGTTTTTTCCTACTGGTGCTGTCTGTAATCGGTTTCGGTTTGGTGCACAGAATGATCCTTCGGGAAGAACGGTACCTTGCGGGTAAGCATGCCGCCGATTACGAGCGTTACCGGCAGCGTGTGCCACGGTATCTCGGGTAGCCCAGTCACTCATCAAGGCGGTTTGCTCTATCTTGCCGCGAAAGTACCTTGATTGAGGCTACCTCAAATAGGATCGTAACAAGGACACCACCTGGTCTAATTCTTCGTTACGCTGACGTGCGCTTATCGAATCGCTCCCCAGATGTTCACGCAAGTGGCCCTCCAATACTTCTGCCATCAGTCCGTTGACTGCACCGCGAATAGCCGCAATCTGCTGAAGTATTGCCGCGCACTCCGCTTCCTGTTCGAGGGCATTCTCCAGCCCGCTTGCCTGCCCTCTGATTCTGCGAATACGTGCCAGCAGCTTTTTCTTGTCCTTAATGGTATGTGGCATGAACCTCACCTTCGGTTGTTATTTAGTATACTGGGGTATAGTATAAACCTTTTAGGTTCAGGAAGCGAATACATGAAAATTAGCAACGCCGCAGAGGAATGGCGCCACTCACACGTATTTGATGAGGGCAATCCGCTGGGAGAACGCAACACTCGGTGGGCCGTCGGTTTGACAGCCGTGATGATGGTGGCCGAGATCGCCGGAGGCTGGATATACAACTCCATGGCTCTGCTGGCCGACGGCTGGCATATGAGTTCCCACACGCTGGCTCTAGGACTTTCCGTGTTGGCGTACGCGGCAGCCCGGCGTTATGCTCGTGACAGCCGCTTTGCCTTCGGTACCTGGAAGATTGAAGTATTGGGCGGATATACCAGCGCCATATTCCTCGTAGGCGTAGCAGCTTTGATGCTCTACCAATCCGTAGAGCGCCTAATCGCGCCCACACCAATCCAGTATGATCAAGCCATTGTCATTGCCGGGGTAGGACTGATGGTGAATCTCGCATGTGCCTGGCTGCTAAAAGGTGGGCACGCGCATCACCATGGCCATGGAGGTCACGATCACGGCGAAGGGCATCATCACGATCTGAATTTGCGTTCCGCCTATTTGCATGTACTAACCGATGCGGCTACATCGGTTCTCGCGATAGTCGCATTGTTCGGGGGTAAGGTCTGGGGCGCCAATTGGCTTGATCCGGTAATGGGAATTGTCGGTGCCGGCCTGGTGTCTATCTGGGCGTACGGATTGCTGCGCGATACAGGGCGGGTATTGCTTGATGCGGAGATGGATGCACCCGTCGTAGAGGAAATCCGCGAAGTTATCGAGGCCTGTCCGGTTGAGGCAGTCATAACCGATCTTCATGTTTGGCGCGTCGGCAAAGGAAAATATGCTTGCATACTCTCCCTGCTGGCGACAGGGACCACTGAGCCAGACTACGTCAGGCGGTTACTCAGCATTCACGAGGAATTGGTCCATATTACGGTCGAAGTGAATGTTCTGGGCGACATGTCCGGTCGCGTAGCACAGGTTTAAACTATCAGGCTATATGGGAGCTGCATAGCCCCCATATAGCAGATCATTCTCCACGGCGCTATTTTGTTTCGAAAGACTATCAGGCTTCTTGGCCCGTGCTTTGGGAACGGTTTACTTTATGGACTCTACCCGATGTTGCCTTCTGTATGCCGTGCACCATCCTGTAAAGCGCCGGCAGTACAAGTAGTGTGAGCAGTGTCGAGGAGATGATGCCGCCGATGACCACGGTCGCCAGCGGCCGCTGAACCTCGGAGCCAATACCGGTGTTGAGGGCCATAGGTACAAATCCCAACGAGGCGACAAGGGCCGTCATCAGCACTGGGCGCAATCGCGTTAGTGCACCCTCAACGATAGCATCATCCAGCGAATGTCCGTGCTGCCGCAGATCGCGAATAAAGGCGACCATGACCAAGCCGTTGAGTACCGCTATTCCCGAAAGCGCTATGAAACCGACGGCAGCGGAAATCGAAAACGGAATTTCGCGCAACATCAGGGCGAGAACACCTCCCGTCAAGGCCAACGGCACACCTGAGAAGATGATGCCGGCATCACGAAAGCTGCCCAGGGCCATTACCAGCAAACCGATGATCAGTACTAGCGTTACGGGTACGACAATACTGAGGCGATTAGCGGCTGATTGGAGATTCTGATAGGTGCCGCCGTATTCAACCCAGTAACCGGCAGGGATATCTACCTGCTGTGCCACGGTCTCCTGCACTTCATTGACAAACGAACCGAGGTCGCGTCCCCTGACATTAGCGGCGACCACCACGCGGCGTTTGCCATTTTCGCGATTGACCTGATTGTAGCCATTCACGAGCTCCGTGGTGGCCAGCTCACCCAGTGGCACAAAACCTCCTTCCGAGAGCGGCACGGGCAAGCTCTGCAATCGATCCGGGTTGGAGCGCAATTGTTCCGCCAGGCGCACCACCACGTCGATGCGCTGGTCTCCCTCGTAAAGTTGCCCCGCCACAGTACCGCCCAGCGCCGTGGCCGCGAGGTTCTGTAGCTCGGACAGCGACACACCGTACCGTGCCAGGGCCTCTCTATTCGGCAGAATAGTCAGTACTGGTAACCCCGTAGCCTGCTCGACGGCCACATCGGCGGCACCCGGTACCTGATTCACCGCGTTCTCGATGGCGTCACCCAGTTCGATGAGGGTATCGAAGTCATCGCCAAACACCTTGACTGAAAGCTCCGCGCGAACACCGGCGATCAGTTCATTGAATCGCATCTGAATGGGTTGCAGAAATTCGTAGCGATTGCCGGGTATAGGAGTGACTTTCTCTTCAAGTTCCCGCACCACCTGAGCTTTCGGCTTATCGGGATCGGGCCATTGTTTGCGAGGTTTGAGGATGATGAAGTTGTCGGCCACGCTGGGGGGCACTGCGTCGGTCGCGACCTCCGCGGTACCTATCTTGGCGAAGACGCGCTCTACCTCTGGAAGTTCCCTAATCCTGGCTTCCAACTGTTCCTGTAGCTGTACGGCCTGCGTCAGCGAGGTTCCTGGGATGCGCAGGGCATGCATCGCTATATCGCCCTCATCGAGGTTGGGTACAAACTCGGTACCCAGTCGGGTCGCAAGCCAACCGCAGACCAGGACGAGTAATACAGCAATCCCAACTACCAACCCGCGAAACCGCAATGAGAAGAGCAACAGCGGCCGGTAAAGGTGAAGTGCCCCGTTGACGATAATATTTTCTTTCTCCTTGACCGGTTTCCTGAAGAGCAGCGCGACGCCCGCAGGCACAAAGGTTACTGACAAAATCATCGCACTGATGAGCGCTATGACTACTGTGATCGCCATGGGATGGAACATCTTTCCTTCAACCCCTGACAGAGCGAATATGGGCAGATACACGGCAGTAATGATAAAGACGCCGAACAATGCCGGTCGAATCACTTCGTTGGTAGCGTCGAAGACGATCTCCAGGCGTTCTCTCAAGGGCAGAGATTTTTCACCTGCCTGGCTTAGGCGTCGCAGACAGTTTTCTACGATGATAACTGCGCCGTCGACGATCAGGCCGAAATCCAGCGCACCCAGGCTCATCAGGTTGGCACTTACGCGGGTCTGCACCATACCGGATATCGTCATCAGCATAGCGATTGGAATCACGGCAGCGGTGAGCAGGGCGGCTCGAATATTCCCCAGGAAAAGCAACAGCACGACGATCACCAGAATCGCACCTTCCACGAGGTTTGTGCGCACTGTCGCCAGTGTTTTATCAACCAGGGCGGTTCGGTCGTAGACTGCCGTGGCCACTATCCCCGGCGGCAAGCTGGTGTTGACCTCTTGCAGTTTTTCCGCAACAGCATTGGCTACCTCCCGGCTGTTTTCACCGATCAGCATAAAGACAGTGCTCATTACCACCTCATGGCCATCCTGCGTGGCAGCTCCTGAGCGCAATTCAAGCCCAGGACCTACCTCCGCGACGTCACGCACCCGTATAGGGATGCCTTTGGTTTCGCGGACCACGATTGCCCCAAGGTCGTCGATATTTCCAGCTTGTCCGGGCAGGCGCATGAGCCATTGAGATCCGTTGTGCTCGATGAAGCCTGCCCCCTGGTTGGCGTTGTTCGCCTCCAACGCCCGCACCACATCTTCAACGGTAAGTCCCTGGGCCAGCAATTTCGCTGGCTCAGGAGCAACCAGCACTTCCTTCTTGAAACCGCCGATCGGATTAACCTCGACCACGCCGGGGACCCGTAGTAGCTGTGGCCGGATGATCCAGTCGTGAACCGAGCGCAGGTCAGTGGGCGTCACCACAGACCCATCGGGATTGAGAGCGCCCGGCTCTGCGTCCACTGTGAACATAAAAATTTCACCCAGGCCGGTGGCAATCGGGCCCATCGCTGGCTCAAGTGATTGCGGCAGTTCTGCCTTGGCCGCATTCATGCGCTCGGCTACTTGCTGCCGAGCGAAATAAATATCGGTACCCTCCTCAAACACCACGGTAATCTGCGACAGGCTGTAGCGTGACACGGAACGGGTGTACGCAAGGCGGGGAATTCCCGCCATGGCATTTTCCAGTGGAAACGTCACCCGCTGTTCGACCTCTAAAGGCGTATAGCCGGGTGCCTCAGTATTGACTGTGACCTGGACATTGGTGATATCCGGTACGGCATCAATGGGAAGTCGTGTGAAGTTCCAAGCACCCAGACCAACCAGCAGCAGCACAGCGAACAACACCAGCCCGGGTCGAGACAGAGAAAGCTTGATAATATTTGCTAACATGGGAGGGCCTCAATGATCGTGTGATGCGCCAGACTTTTCGATGTCGGCTTTCAGAAGATAACTGTTGGAGGTGACATAGCGCGTTCCGGGTGCAATTCCGCCGAGGACTTCGACCCGCTCGCCGTCCTGTCGCCCGAGCTCGAGCATCCGCACTTCATACTGATTGCCGATCTGCGCAAAAACGACAGTGAAATCGCGAAAAGCCTGGAGCCCCGTTCGCATTACCGCTAGGGGCACTGAGTATTCAGCCACCCGGATGTCAGCTGTCACGAACATACCGGGCACCCAATCGCCGTTTGGGTTGTCCAGCACAACACGCGCCGTGACGGATTGATTCGGCTGAGTTGTACTATTGATCCAGCTAATGACACCCTGCTGTTCCAGTGCTGATCCCGAGGCGGTCACGTGTGAGGGTGCACCTGTGGCAACCCGGGTGCGATCCTGCGGAAAGATCGCGAGATCGGCCCACACGCTACTGGTATCCAGAATGGTAAACAGCACCCGCCCATCCGTTTGCTCGCCGGGATGGGCGTTCCGCTCAGTGATAACACCTGCAATTGGCGCGGCAATCTGAAAGCGAGACAAGCTCTCGTTACTTTCAACCGATGCGAGGTTTTGTCCCTGGGTCACACGATTCCCCACTGACACTGCGACCGATTCCACCACGCCGTCAAAGCGGGCCGTCACGCGTCGCACACGCTCAGCATTCGGGACAATCTGGCCATAAACCGAGACGGTATCGTGGATGGTCGCGGGGCCAGCCAATTCGGTTTCCAGTCCAAACGCCGCCGCAATATCCGGGTCGATACTGGTACGCCCTTCAAAATTGTCGTATTCCCAGTGGTGTGATTTATCTCCGTGACGGGCATCGATGGTCACTACAAAGGAGTGTGGCTCGTAAATCTCCGTGTCACCCTGCAGGAAGTCATCCTTTGGTTCGAAGTTGATCTCGTCCTTCACTCCGCCCAGGCGGGTCAACGTTATGGTCAAATCCACCTCGCCGGGCGGTACTGGCACACCATCTTCTGTGATCCATGTATGAAACTCCGGCGGCACCCCAGTCTCGAAAATGGTAAGCTCCAGCGCGAAGCCTCCGTCTACCAACAAGCGGCCGCCGTGCGGTCCCTTCGAGACTTCCGCAGCAGCGGTCTCGCTGTGTGGACTTTGATCATGTTGTGCGTGATCGTTGTGCCCCGGGGAAGAGCCGCCACAGGCAACGAGGCCAAGAACCAGCGCAATCGGCGCAATACTTTTCAATATATTCGTCATAAAAAACCTCATGGATTCAGGACCGCAGACGGCATCGCCACCCCGGTCAATCGTTCTATTTCAATCAAGCGCTGATGTGCCTCGATAGCGGCGTCCAGAACATCTGCGCGCGTCGCTATGAGCTCTGTCTGTAACACCTGCAATTCGTAATAGCTGTAGCGGCCCGCGACAAAGGCGCGTTGTGTTTCTGAAACGGCCTTTTCCAGGCGTGGGAGCACCTCTTCCCGTAACGCTCTGGACCGATGCAGGCTGTGTTGCAGCGCCTCGTAAACGTCAAAAAGCTGTGTCTCAATCTGTAGTCGGGTAGCCACGCGATCTGCCTCTGCCCGATGCAGGTTAGCCCGTGCTTCAGTAACCCGGCCCTGGTTGCGATTTGAGCTTGTCAACGGAATGACAACACCGGCCACGAATGCGTTATCGTTAGTGAGTTCCAGGCGGCGGATGCCGGCATTGAAACGCCAGTCGGGTTTTGCTTGAGCCTCGGCTGAACGTAGTTCCGCTTCACGCAACCGACTCTGGCTGAGATAGGCGGAGAGATTGGGATTCCGATCCACTTCATCCAGCAGCCGTGTAAAACTCCCGGGTGACGGCAGTTGTTGAGGATCGCCTACAACCTTGGTGAAGTCGGCTTGCGATTCACCCCACTGCGCAGCCAGCCAGCGTCTGGCTGTCTTGAGTTCGTGGCTGATATCCTCCGCTGCTAGACGCACGCGTGCCAGTTCCGCCTCTGCCCTTGCGAGATCGGCGGTGGGCGCCAGAGCTGCGTTCGCTCGTTTACGCACGGTTGCGACTGTCTGCTCAGCAAGTGCGGTCGCCTCATGCGCCAGGCGCAAGCGTTCCTGGTATCTGAGATTTTCCAGAAACAGGTAAGTGGTGCGGGCAATGGCATCAAGGCGATGAATCTCGCTCTGCGCTTCCAGAGCTGAAACACCGGCGCGAGCGGCGTTTACATACAGTTCACGTTTCCCACGTTCCAGTACCCAGCCCAGGCTTAACGTGCTTTCCGCGCCATCGAACGCCTCATAGTCGCCAGAGCCCAATGCGTTTTCCACCATCAACCCCAACTCGGGGCTGGGCGTGACCTGCGCTTGCGCCAGGCGGCCCTGTTGAGCCTCGATCTGGTAGCCGAATGCGACCAGCTCAGGATTGCTTGCCAGCGTCCTGTCGATAGCATCTTCCAGGCGAATACTGCCGGTCGAAGCAGCTGCCGTAATTTGAGTGATAGAAAGAAGGCTGAGCGCTATCAGCCCACACCACGCTCTGGCGCGGTGAGTAAGTAAACCCCACATAGATGTTTTCCCCACGTCGGTACGACGCGATTATTAATTGCGCAATGCCATGAGCCGCAACGAGTGCTCGTGGCGCGAGGGACAGGATTTAGTGGGTTTGGGGTGGTGCGCGCAGAGGAGGTCGCCAGTGGCCCTGGCGGCAAAGCCTACCAACCTGGGTTGGGGGTATCCAAATTCGCCGCTGCAACCAGCCTCGGACTACCAGCAGAATGGCGCAGAACAGGATTAATGGGATCAGTTTGGACCAGGTAGCACCGAGTTGTTCCAGAAGCTGGACATCGATTTCGGCATTGTGCGAGTGGCCGGATGAAACGTCATGATGGAGGTGGGTGCCATGCAATCCAGCAGTCTCACCGGAAGTATCGACATGCAGATGCAGACCGCTCATCTGCATGACTAGCAGGCAGAAGGACACAAAGAGGATGAGAGAGCGGATGTGAATTTGCATTCGGCAAACATAGCGGAATGCCGGAGTCATGTCACCTGATATGTTTTACCTACTGTCAACACGGTTGAGTTGATAGCCCCATTCATTTTCTGCATATGTCGCGCTCATTATGATAGGTTATTGGCCGCTGCATGGCGCGCTCTGCTAGCGCCTCGAACGATTCGTCAATGTCCATCAGAGCCGTCCTTGGATGCATTGGTATACATTAGGCATGAAATCATTCCTGGGTTTTGCTCCACTCACGCCGATTGATAGCGTAGCCGCTGACCTTTCCTGCAAACGGAAGTGCCAACATGCCGGGGAGCAGGGAGACCTGTTTGGGTTCACGGTATTGGTGAATGCCAATAGTCATATCCGCATGACCATCACGAGGTTGATCGATATAGGTTCCGAACAATCGATCCCATAGGGATAGGTTAAAACCAAAATTGCTGTTGGCCTCGTTGTCCTCAATCGAATGATGCACCCGGTGCATATCGGGCGTAACAACAAGCAGCCGCAGTACACGGTCAACTCCCCGGGGCAACCCCACATTGCCGTGGTTGAACATCGCCATACCACTCAGCACTACCTCGAAGATGACGACCCCAACCGCGGGTGCACCCAGTACCAGGATGGCGCAGAATTTGATGAGCATGGACAGCACAATTTCTAATGGGTGGAAGCGCGATCCGGTGGTGACGTCGTAGTCCAGATCAGCGTGGTGGACCCTGTGCACGCGCCATAGGGTCGGCACGGCGTGCACCAGCACGTGTTGGAAATAGATTACGAGGTCCAGTGCGACGACCGAGAGAACAATGGCAAGCGGGTAAGAAATGCGGAAATAATTGAGTAGCCCCCAGCCATTAGTGTTAGCAAATATGGCCACTCCCACGGCAGCGGCTGGGAATAGCAATCTAAGGATAAGTGTATTTAGAAACACCAGCCCCAGATTGTTAGTCCATCGCATCATTTTTGAAACGGCCAAGGAGCGCCGTGGGGCCAATAGTTCCCAGAGAGCCATTAAGCCAAAGACACCGAAATAGAAGGCGAGCCGTATACCTATTTCGTTGTGGGTAATCATTGCCGAAAGCGTCATGAGAAATTCAGTTTACTTCATATTCAAGTAGAGGCTTGAATACACTACCGTCTCCCATGTTTGTATTCAAGTCTCTACTTGAATAATATGGGCATCAAACTTCTCTACTGGATAGCGTCGTGAGTGAGTTCAAAAAGGCTCTGTTTGGGCAGTTCGCCAAAATTGCCAAGGCGGTGAGCAGTGGCAACCGGCTGGAAATGCTCGAGTTTCTGGCGCAGTGTGAGTATTCGGTAGAGGATCTTGCCAAGCTGATGGAGTTAAGTGTGGCCAACACCTCACAGCATTTGCAGCAATTGCGACAGGCCGATCTGGTAACAGCGCGCAAATCAGGCCAGCACGTCTTCTATCGCGTCAATGGAGAAGATGTGATCGAACTGGTTCACAGTCTGAGAACTGTGGCTCAACGGCATCTGGCTGAGGTGGACCAGTTAGTCAACTCCTATCTCACCGCTCAAGATAGTCTGGAACCGATTACCCGGGGAGAGTTGCTGCAGCGCGCGCAAGAGGGCTCCGTCCTGGTACTGGACGTTCGACCATCTGCTGAATATAGGGCGGGCCATTTACCGGGAGCCATCAATATCTCCCTGGCTGACCTCAAAAAGCATCTCGCCGACTTCGATCAGGAACAGGAAATCGTTGCCTACTGTCGAGGTCCCTACTGTGTGCTCGCGTTCGAGGCCGTGAAATTGCTGCGTGGTAAAAAGTTTAGGGCCAGGCGCTTACAGGACGGGTATCCGGAGTGGAAGGGCGCCGGATTGCCGGTAGAATGCGATGTGTATCCTGGGTCGTGATACATACTGATTACTGCAAAGTATAGGCGATAACAGAGTCGCCTAATTTCGTGCCGAGCTTACCGTGCCCCCCGGCGCAAATGACCACATACTGAGGCTCATCTTCACCCAGCTGATAGGTCATGGGGGTAGCCTGCCCGCCGGCCGGCAGCCTGGCTTGCCATAATTCATCACCGGTGTCTGTGTCAAAGGCGCGCAGGTAGTTATCCATTGCCGCGGCAATAAAGGTCACTCCGCTAGCTGTGGTGAGAGGGCCGCCCATGCTCGGTGTTCCCCATTTTTTGCTCCAGGCAAGTGGCGTCAAGTCGCGAATCGTGCCAAGGGTGCTCTCCCAGACGATCAGTCCGGTGCGGGTGCTGACGGCCACCAAGGTCCCCCAGGGCGGCTTGACCAGCGGGACGCCCAGGCCAGAAAACAGCGGTTCGCGATGTAATCCGTAGGGTGTGCCGAGTTGGGGTGAGCGCTCTACATAACCGCCAGGCGCTTGTTCGCGATCATATTGTTCACGTGGCAGCAAGGTCACCACGAAGGGTGCCCGTGAGGTATTGAGGATGACCAGTTCCCGCGCGGGATCAAAGCTAAGGCTTCCCCAGTTGGTGCCTCCCGCAATACCGGGATACTGGATCGAACCCCGCAGACTTGGAGGGGTAAAGATACCTTCCGAGCGGTATTGGGCTATCCTCCCGGCGGCGAAAAACCGGTCTATGGGAGTGAGGCCCCAAGCGTCATCGCGAGACAGGCCCTGTGGCACCAGCGGCGGGGTGATGACCGGAAAAGGCTGGGTGGGCCAACTGTGTTCCCCGGGGACGTCCGACTGGGGTACCGGGCGTTCTTCTACCGGAAAGATCGGCTCACCCGTGTCGCGATGCAGGAAGAACAAGTGGCCCATCTTGGTGGCTTGGGCGACTGCGGGGATTCTCTGGTTATCCCGGGTGACCTCGACCAGTACCGGTTGGGCGGACACATCGTAGTCCCACAGGTCATGATGGACGGTCTGGAAATGCCAAACCACGTCTCCCGTCTCGACAGCGAGTGCGACCACAGAATTCGCGTATAGATTACTGCCCAGACGCTCACCGCCGTAGTAATCGGGACTGGGACTGCCGGTGGGGATAAATACCAGACCCCGTTCCGGGTCCGCTGATAGGGGCGCCCAGGCGTTGGCGGCGCCAGTGATCCGAGCCTGACCAGGGTCCCACTCCGGCCAATTGGCGCGAGTCTCAGAGCGAGGAATTGGGTCCCAGGACCAGTGGAGCGCACCTGAACGTGCATCGAAAGCCCTTACAATTCCATATTCCGAGCGAACGCGTCGGTTATCCCCGATTGCCGAGCCGATAATGACGGTATCGTTGACAACGGCGGGAGGGGAGGTCACTGAATACATCCCGGGCTCCACTGTCCCTACGCCATCGGTAAGATTGATTTCACCGTCATCACCGAATGACCTTACGCGTTTTCCTGTAGAAATATCTAATGCAACCAGTCGGCCATCGATAGTGCCCATGAATAAGCGCTGCTCACCGCTTACCTGGTCGCGCCAGTAGGAAACCCCTCGGGAAGTGAACTCCGCATATAGCTCGGACTCGGTGTCGATGTCGGGATCAAACGCCCACACTTCCTCGCCGGTTTTCGCATTCAGGGCGATAACACGATTAGAAGGCGTACTGAGGTACAACACGCCATCGATCAGTAGCGGGGTAGCCTGGAAGGTAGCCCGCCCGGCCTGCTTTTTGCCGGTGTAATCCTCTCCAGTGCGGTATGTCCACGCCGGTTTGAGCAAGTGTATGTTGTCCCGGGTGATCTGGGTTGCCTGCGAATGGCGCCCTCCGCCACTATCATTGCCATAGGCCTGCCATCGAGAAGCGGCAAGGGGTTCAGAACCCAGAGACACCTGGTGAGCGAACAACCCAACTAACAGCAGGGTAGTAAGCAAGGAGCGGCTATTGAGTTTTGTGATCATGGGCTTCTCCGTCTGAATGCGCAGGATGTGCGTCGCGCATATTCTTGTTAGGCCAACAGGCTGCGACTTAAAAGGTGAACAAGGGTGTTTTCCACTTCCTCCTGGTTGTGTGGCTCCGGGTGCGGGTCCCAATGCATGTGGACTGCCCAGAGAACGCAGGTCTCGAGAATATAGCGGGCGCTTATTGTGATATCGGGTACTTTGGCGTAATGCCCGTTCTGGATCCTGTGCACAATGAACGGCTCCAGTAACGATGTGATTCCACCCCGGCCGGCCTCGTGCCACAAACCCGCCAGCTCCGGATGATCAATTGCGGAAACATCCACCAATTTGATGGCCCAGCGGTTGGCGTTGAGTAGCCTGTAGAGCCTGCGAATAACCTCTTCCAGTTCTGCCCTCGCGTTGGTCACCCGTTTGTTCGCGAGGACTGATATCAGTTCGAGCAAGTCGGGTTGGGTGGTCAGGCGCTCACTCACATAGCGACTTGTTGCGCCTTCAGCCGGCGTAGGCACCGGCAACACCGGTGGTGGCTCGAAGGATTGCGGGTTATCGGCGTAGCGCAGTGCCAAGTCAAACAGGGCGGCTTTACTTTCTACACACAGGTAAACCGCCCCTTTGGAGATACCCGCCCTGGCTGCAATATCCCCCATCTGGGTCCGCGCATAACCCTGCGAGCTAATGAAAACCTCGGCTGCACAGCGCAGCAGGTCGACCAGTCTGTTTTCGGGGCGAACTCGTGACACGGATGTATTATAACTGACTAGGTCGGTCATTTAAAGGAAAATTGTGGCGGTGGTTTGCTTGGACGCTCTGGGTCATCGAGGTATTAAAATATAAAGCGCCGATTTACGTATTTCGGTGTGACTTAGGTAGGGCGATCACGCTCGCGGAGCTGCTCCACCAGGTGGCGACCACACTGGAATCGCATATCAACAGCTTTACCAAGGAAGCCGAATCGCAGCAGTCGGAAAGCCAGCAGATATTTGACACAACGGTTTCAGAGCTATCAGAACGGCTGGCAGCCATGGAAAAAGCGCTCGAGGAGAAAGAGTCTGCCTTGGACTCTCTGCAGGCCGATCGGTCCGACCTAGCGGAACAGTTGGAAGCGGTTCAGCAATCACTTACGGAGTCCAACGCAAGCAACGCCCAGCTTGTGGCCGAGAATGACGGGTTCCGCAGACAGATTACCCGTATGGCGTCAGAGCACAAAGAATCGATCCAGATCTTGCAGGCGGAAGCCAAGGAGCAGGCCCGGGAGAGCGCCCGCGAACGGAAACGGCTAAGCGATGAGCACTCTACCGCACTGGCTAGTCAACGGAAGGAACTGACCGAGGCCGCGGAGCACACCGAAAACCGGCTGATGATGCTTCTGGATCAAGAGCGCCAGGCTGCAAAGGAATCTGCGGCGCAACTAAGGGGCCAGCTGGTCAAGGTGAGCGACAAGTCAGAGCCTAATCGTGATAGGGCGGTCGAGTTGGAAGCAACTGTTCGTCAAATGGCAGGATACAACGACAGTTTGGAATCTGAGCTTGCCAAAGAAGCCAGCAGGTCTGCGGAGTTATCAGTAGCCCTCGAGGAACAGAAGTCGGACAGAGAGTCCCTGCAACGCGAGTTTGATGCCTATAAGGACGAGTACAAGATCAGTGGTGATCTGCATGCACTTCAGTCAGCCGTCACGGCGCTTCAGGACAAGCTGGAACAAAGAAAGGATCAATAGGCGCGGGCGGCTACTGCACCTTTTCGGCGGTTTGGGCTAAAATAGCCATGTGTGCCCGTCGAGTGATGCCCTTACCAATACCGGCGCCTGAGACTAAGTTACACTGATGGCCATTACTAATCATTTGATTGGACAATATAGCCCCCGACGAGCGGTGCATGCCAACTAAAAGGGAGAGGGCGGACTTAATGGATACACGACTTTATTTTGTCTTGGGCGATCTGGTGAGCAATATACTTGTGGGCTTGTTGATTGGCTGGCTGTGCAGCTTGATCGTCGGTGCGGGCTGGAATATGTTTTTCACCATGTTATTGACCATGTTCATCGGGATGGTGGCAGGCACTGTGATGTGGTTTCCCCTGGGAATACTATTTGGTGCCATGGAGGTGATGTTGCCACTCATGTTCAGCGGTATGCTCAGTGGTATGGTCGTGGGTATGTGGGCCACAATGATGCCCCTGGGCGGCTACGAAGCGGTAGCCATTGGGGGTGCCTGCGGGTTGATAGGGATTCTGGGTATCTGGATTTTGAACTACTCCCTGCGCGGCATTCGCTCTTACGAGACAAAGGGTTGAATCATGGATACGTATACACAGGCGAAGTGGGATAAGGCCGCCCCCACCTTTGATTTGATGACAGGCAAGGGTACCGAAAATCGGTGGCGGCCCTTCAAGGAAGAGCTGTTCAAAAATATGGAAGGGCAAATTCTTTTTCTTGCCCTGGGTACCGGCCTGGATATAGAAACTTTCCCCCCTGGCAAGGCCATTACCGCTATCGACATCAGTCCTAGAATGTTGGAAATTGCTGAGCCGCGCATCGCCTCATATGCTGGCAAACTCACTGCCCATGTAATGGATGTACACTCTCTGGAATTCGAGGAAAATAGCTTCGACCAGGTATTTACGTCCTGCACGTTCTGTTCAGTACCCAACCCAGTTGAAGGGCTGCGCTCCCTGAGGCGAGTGTTAAGACCGGGTGGCGAGCTCTTTATGTTTGAGCATACTGGCTCCAAGCACTACCCGTTCAAGATCATGATGGATGTAATGACTCAATTGACGCGTAAGTTCGGGCCCGAGATGAATCGCACTACAATCGACAACGTTCTGGTAGCCGGCTATGAACTCAGGGAAGTGAACAACCTTTTCCTGGATGTGGTGAAAACCATAAAGGCGGTAAATCCGGCTTGATTCACGCCCTTCAGTCACTAGGGAATTTGCGAAGTAACCCCTTCGCGCGCGTGTGAACCAGCAAGTTTTCTTACTTTACTTGCCTTAACCAGTCGCCATGTCTTCAATCCCAAGCAGTGGCAATACACGATAAGTCGATTACGTTTAGTGTTAACGCTGTTTCGCTGCGTCACACGCCCGGAAGGGCATAACGTGAAACAGTTTGCGCGCAGACCCCTACGAGACTTTTTTGGGACCATGTCTGGACTGCCGTGCTGTCAGCCCGGGCATCCGCCGACTTCACTGCCTTCGATCGAAATGAACTACAAGTTTGAATCCTCCTCATTCAGAGACTCAAAAACGTTCAGATAGTAGCGGATGAGTAATCGTGGGGTATGCAATAAATAGCTCGAATGAAAAGTTAATTACGGGTCGAGCTGAAATGGGGGAGAGGAGGGCACATTGACCCGCAGAGTGTCATTTCGCCCCCTACCGGAACTGACCTCTGGAAGCGCGCAAGGTTGCCTGTAGAAGGCGATGTGCCTCCCTAGCCGATGCGACATTCCTAGAATTCTTACCGGAGATTGCACATGAGTAATGATGTTGTAATAGAAGCTTGGACCACCGGCCTATTCGAAAAATATTTGCGCTTTAAATATTCGTTTATCGGAGGCTACACCTCTACTAGTGAAGAGGCGTTAAAAAGACACGAGTACGGGGGGGGCTTTTGGCTAGATGCTACAGCGGTCGAGTTGTGTAGCCCCCATGATTAGTTTCCACGTCATAGTCATCACTAACCTTCTGGACCCTTATCGAAGCTGCGTTTGCGGCTCGTTCAAGCCTGTCGCTCAGGTCACTACACGGGACTTCCCCGACACGGTTCATTGCGGACGGAACATCCCTCATCAGTTGCCGAAAAATTTCCTGATGCCTGGCTTCGTGTTCTGTTAGCCCAACCTGATACCGCATCCATCTCCCTCTCAGGTCTTCAGGCTTATCTTCCAAGTTAGCCACTTGTGGCAGGGCTGTCTCGAATTCAAAGTCAATCTCGCCAGAAACGACCCGGCAGTTGGTCTCGTGGGCATCGGCTACGTAGTTGTAGTGGTAGGAATAGCTCCATTTGGCCTGGCCATATACCCCACTATCCGAGTCGGAATGGATGCCACCTGGAGAAGCACTTCCATGTATTCCCATCATTCTTTGCACCGTACTCATACTCTGCACTCCCTGCACTCCCTGCACTCCCTGCACTCCCTGCACTCCCTGCATTCCGGGCATGCCCTGCATTTCCCAGATGGCATGCATTTCCTGCATTCCTCGCTTCCACTGGACCGTAGTGTCACCCTCAACCAGATAATTCACCGTCAGCTGATTGGATCTGACCTCCCATATCGAATCTGGCTGTGGGGTCACGATGCTATTTTTGAGGAAAACTGGATTCATCGTAAACACATTATCGATGCCCAGAAACGCCATCAGGACGGGATAATGCGGAAAGGTCGTCGTCGACAAGTTACATGGAGAACTGTATCCACCACAGAACCCGCCTTGCTTTTTCTCCCAGCCGCCAAATTCGTAGCCAGGCATGGGGATTGCAGTAAACATCTCTAGGAAATACTTGTGGTCAACATCTATGCGACACACTTCACCGGAAGCGCACCCGTACAGACCTGTAGAGGACACGACTGAGCCGCCCTCGGGAACTGATATTTCTATTTTACATCCGGTGAGAACATAAGCGGCTGATAACAGAACTAGCAATTTCCGCTTCTTCATAATCTATCTCCATTCGCAGTCAACGCTTGTAGTCATAATCTGTGTATCAAGTGTATGTCTTAAAATAAGAAAAAGGGATGAAGCGGTCTCGAGCAAGACATTGGCTTCGAAAAACAACCCTAACCTGCTAAGAATATCACGCATATGTAATGGCTTTTGTGTCATAGATCAATGGATCAGTCTGCGCGGCTCCTGGCTGCCAGGGCGTGCAATCCGGCAGCTGAAGTTGACAGCTGAGCGCGATCTCGGAACTAATTAGTCACATTTTCGGCAGACACAGCCATGCCTTCTTCCAGTCGCAAAGTTTATGTATTCGATTTTATTAGTAGGTGTCTATGAATCTAGAGATAGCAGAGCAGCACAAGTCTCTTTTCTGCCAGATTAGTAAGACGGACGGCTTCTAGGTGTCAATGTCTTCTGAATATATGGAGATAAGCTATTCGATTTCGCTTAGGTGCCGGGTGATCAAACCATTGTGGTTATTGTGCTTTTTCTAGGTCCGCTGTCCTTCATTGTGGAAGAAGTACTACTTTTTGATGTGCTTGTTTCTGTAATGCGCCGATTCCCGCCGCTATGGCAAAGTGATCAACGGGACTGAAGTCGTCAGAGTAATGATTGCCATCTACTATGAGTTCTATCGTATGGGAGATGGATTCCTAACTGAGCCGGGCTCGGAGGCTTGCGCGACGCGAGCTACGCTGACGTCTTTCATTACAATTTTGTAATGTATGGGTCATCACGAAGTCATTTGCGATGAGATAGTCTGCCATCAGGGCTAGTTCTGTCATCTTGATATTCACACGCTGTTCTGCATGGGGCTAGTGATCTAACAAAATGACTGGTAACGCTACCGCGGGAGTCAAACGCCATTTTTATACGCGGATCACTGCCACTCGGGGAGATAGGCATTTTTTTGACTTGAACAGCTAGTCCACAAATAGTTTGAGAGCTGCTCCTTACAGATTGGGTATTTGTCATGAATTCTAGAATAGCCATCGATATTGGCAGATCATTGCTGGCCGTGATGTCCCCCCGGCTGCGAAAATCCACGCCCACAAAATTACGTCATCAAGCAGCCAGAATGGCTAAACTCTGGTGAAAAATCTTCTCGACCCTGGCGTTAAAGTAATCTGTGCCCATTTTCGTCACTCTTTACCTTGCTTAGTGTTCGATGTGGAGAGGCGATTCTGGCATCACAGTAGTCGAATCTGACTGTATGGGGCTAGATTTATGACGACAGATATTTTCAGAACCGTATTTTATTGAGGACATTAAGCATGGAATGGAAAACTAGAAACCTGGTGCATGTATTTTCAGCTCTAATCATTATATTCTTGGTTGGTTGCAATGATAATCAACCCGATCTCAGCGGAGATGACGGCGCTAAGCTCGTTCATATGGATGTATTCAAGCAGCCCTCCTGTAAATGCTGTGGAAAATGGGTAGATCATGTAGAAGAGGCGGGGTTTCAAGTAAAGACAAAAGATCGACTGAATCTTAATGCTATCAAGAACGAGTTCGGAATTGCACCCCGTTATCAATCTTGTCATACCGGGGTCGCAGAGGGCTATGTGTTCGAAGGCCATATTCCTGCTCCATTGATTCATAGGTTTCTCACTGAAAAGCCTGCCGACGCAATCGGGCTGTCAGTGCCCGGTATGCCTGTAGGCAGTCCTGGTATGGAGATGGGCGAACGATATGATAGCTACGATGTTTTGGTATTGAAGAGTGATGGTAGTAGCGAAGTCTACGCTCATGTCGATGGGCCGAGTATGGCAGAAAAGGCATCTTCGACAGTGACTGAGTAAAGGAGATTGTAATGTCAAAATGTTCAGCCGCCTCAATCTCGCGACGTCAATTTGTCACTGGCGTAGTGGCGGGAAGCACCCTTTATAGCTTGGGTTCCTCATGGCGAGCAGCCGCCCAGCCCGGTACATCTCTGTCGCTGATACCCGAGCTAAGTGGCATTGAATTCGACCTCGATATTGGCTACCAGCCGGTGAATTTCACTGGCCGAGAGCGCCTTGCTACAGCAATCAATGGTTCCGTCCCGGGGCCCACATTGCGTTGGCGTGAGGGCGGCAGGGTGACGCTGCGCGTAAAGAACCACCTGGCTCATGACAGTTCCATCCACTGGCATGGCATTATTCTGCCCACAGGGATGGATGGCGTTCCCGGCCTCAGCTTCGATGGAATAAAGCCCGGCGAATCATTTGAGTACCAGTTTGACGTCAATCAGAGTGGAACATATTGGTACCACAGCCATTCCGGCTTCCAGGAGCAGACAGGCGTATATGGCGCCATTGTCATCGATCCCCGTGATCAAGATCCTGTAGCGTATGATCGACAGTATGTCGTGCAGCTGTCAGATTGGTCAGATGAGAAACCGGAACATATCTACTCAACACTGAAAAAACAGAGTGATTACTACAACTTTCGCGAAAGAACCGCTGGAGACCTTTGGGAGGAAATTAAGGAGAACGGTGTAGCTCAAACCTGGAACGCGAGAAAGATGTGGAACGAAATGCGTATGAGCGACCGGGATATCTCAGATGTTACCGGGTACACCTACACATACCTCATCAATGGCGTAACGCCGGAAGACGGTTGGATTGGCCTTTTCAAGCGCGGTGAAAAAGTTCGCCTGCGCTTTATTAACAGTGCCGCAATGACGATATTCGATGTGCGGATGCCAGGTTTGAAGATGACAGTAGTGGCCGCCGATGGCCAGAACATCGATCCCGTTACGGTGGATGAATTCCGCATTGCCGTCGCTGAAACCTATGATGTGGTTGTTGAGCCTCATGACGACAGTGCCTATACAATATTTGCTCAGTCGATAGATCGAAGCGGCTACGCTCGCGGGACGTTAACACCTGACGCGAATTTGATCGCTGCCGTGCCTGCAATGGATCCGGCCCCAATTCTTGGGCATCGGGACATGGGTATGGGCATGGATCATTCCATGCATGATATGGGAAGTATGGGCGCAGGCGCCGCTTCTGCGTCCCAGATGGGGGCTATGAATCATAGCCAGCATTCCGGGATGGAATCCATGGACCACTCTCAGCACACCGGAATGGAACTTGTCAATGAGAACGAGACCTCTGATCCAACTACCACCCTGGGTAAGGCAGGATTCGGTAGCAACCTTCCAATAGTTCATGCGCCCACCGAGTATGGCCCCAACGTGGATATGCGAGCAGAGGCTCCCCAAGATGGGCTGGATGACCCCGGTATTGGATTGCGAGATCACCAAAAGATGTATGGCAGGCGAGTACTGACTTATCGTGATATTTGCAATTACTACCCGACTTCAGATCCCCGCGAGCCCAGTCGGGAAATTGAGATACACCTGACAGGCAACATGCACCGCTATATGTGGTCGATGAATGGAATTAAGTTCGCAGACGCGGAGCCGGTACAACTGACGTTCGGTGAAAGAGTCCGGGTTACCTTGGTCAATGACACCATGATGACTCATCCCATCCACCTTCACGGAATGTGGAGTGAGCTGGAAACCGGCGATCCGCAGTACATTCCCCGAAAGCACACGATAATTGTCCAACCGGGGTCAAAGATCAGCTATTTGGTGACTGCCGACGCGGAAGGCCGGTGGGCTTACCACTGCCATCTTTTGTATCACATGCCGGGTATGTTTCGGGAGGTGCGCGTCACCAGGGGAGGTAAGGTGTGATGCACACCCACACAGCTCTGGACTCGACTATCACAACCCTTTATCGCATAGCCGGGTTAGCCAGCGGAGTCAGCCAAAGTATCTTTTGCAGCTTTGTAGTGCCGGTAGCGTTCGCCAGTTCAGCCCATGCCATGGGTGGAGATGACCCTATCTTGACCATGGTTAAAATTGACCAGCTGGAGTGGCGAGATACCAACGGCCCCGACCCTATCTATACTCAGGGCGAAGCCTGGATTGGTCAAGATTTGAACAAACTCTGGTTCAAGGGCGAATACGAACGTAGGGATGGCTCTACCGAGGAGGCCGAGCTACAGGCCTTGTACAGCAGGGGCATATCACCCTTCTGGAATGTACAGGTGGGTATACGTGAAGACTTTAAACCGGAGCCCAGTCGCTCCTGGATCGCATTCGGCTTTGAGGGCCTTGCGCCTTACTGGTTTGAGCTGGATGCAGCGCTATTCGTCGGAGAATCAGGCCGAACCGGATTTCGCCTGGAAGCTGAGTATGAAATCCTATTTACGCAACGATTGATTCTCTCACCTGAGCTGGAGGTAAATGCCTACGGTAAAAACGATCTTGATACAGGAACGGGTTCCGGATTATCAGATACAGAGATTGGGTTGCGTCTACGCTACGAGATACGCAGGGAGTTTGCCCCGTATATTGGTATCAATTGGCACAAAAAGTATGGCAATACGTCAGATTACGCGCGGGAGGAGGGGGAGAGCGTCAGTGATACGTCACTTGTTATCGGAGTACGCGCCTGGTTTTAGCAAGCCATGCAGCCAGTTGGTGAACCGTCTTTGGAGAACTAGATGCTGCTTTACGTGGTAAGGCAATTACGACTGGATCTAGGCCGTACACTCATGAGAGGCGGGGCTGTAGCAGCGGTTGTGGCGGTAATATTGTTATTGGAAGGCGTTTACGCTGGCCAGCTCGATCAGCTTCGCAGTAATGTGATTAAAAGGGGAGCTGACCTGATCGTGGTTCAGGCCGGCGTTTCAGATATGATCGCGGTGCGGTCAATACTCCCCCAGTTTGCCCGCCAGGATGTCGAGGCGGTGGAGGGCGTTACAAGCGCTGCTCCCCTTGCAAGTATCGCCCTGATTTACGAGCAAGGGGGGCAGCGTACTCCCATTTCACTGTTCGTCTATGACACTGACGGCGGCCCTACAAACCTGGTCGCCGGACACCCCATCTCTAATGATCGGGAGATCATTATCGACCAGTCTCTGGCCCGAAAATACAGGCTCGAACCGGGTGATCCCTTTGAGTTGTCGGATTTTGAATTTCGTATCGCCGGAATCTCGCAGGGGGATGCAGCGTACTTTACCTCCTTTGGTTTTGTCCTATTCGACGACCTCTTGGACTTCTACTTTGAATCCGATCTTGCCGATGACATTAGTACGTTTCCCATGTTGAGCTTCCTATTGGTCAAGCTTGGAAAGTACCAGAAACAGGATGTTGTCGCTGAGCGTATAGAGGAAGCTGTACCCAGCGCAGATGTCTTCCTCCCGGAGGCGCTTGCAGACCGGGACGCTGCCTTGGGGAGAATTACCTTGGGGCCTATTTTCGGGATGATGATTGGTGTCGCTTATATCGTAGGACTGCTTGTGACCGGCATTATTATGTTTGCGGCGATCAATGGCCGGCGCCATAGTCTAGGTGTTTTAAAGGCGCTCGGCTTTTCTAATGGTTATCTTCTGCGTGTAGTCATACTGGAAGCGCTGTTGCTGGCATCCCTGGCGATACCTGTCGGTACCCTATTGGCAATATTACTGGCCATGCTTATCCAGGCGCTTGCCCCCTTGTATCTTATTTTGCCGACCGAAACGATTCCACTGATAAGGACATCGCTCGCCTGCTGGGTCTTTGCGATCGCAGGTTCGCTTTTGCCAGTGTATATGATCTACAAACTGGACCCTGGAATGGTTTTCAGGAGTTGATGATGCTGCGCTGGATGATAAAGAGTCTGTTGCTAGAGCCCTTGACGCTGATCGTAGCGATCGCTTCGGCGGCCAGTGCCTTTCTCCTGATCATGATTTTTGAGGGAGTTTTTGCTGGCGAATCCGAACAGATCGTCGCATATGTACGTAATGTGAAAGCGGATGTTTGGGTGATGCAACGTGGCGTCTCCAATATGCACATGGCAACGTCTTACGTGCCGGACTGGAAAGTACGGGAGGTAGCCGATCTCCCGGGGGTTGAAGATGTAGAAGCCATTCTCTACCTCAATACTGTCGTCGAAGCCGGCGATCAACGATGGTTCTCCTATGTTGTAGGCCTTGATGTACCGTCCAGGTACGCTGGCCCCTGGGCAATGGCCAGGGGCACAGCTCAGCCGGGGTTAGGTGAAGTAGTTGTGCCAGAAGCTTTCTCGCACATGGCCGGCCTCGACATCGGCGACATGCTACGGATAACGGACCACGAACTCACTATCGTGGGATTATCTGAAGGAACGTTCTCCATGGCGAACTCGGTGATCTTCGTCAATAAGATCGATCTGGAGGACATAATGACCTCTTTTGATATAGCGAGCTTTATGCTGGTAAAGGCAGAGCCAGGCGTCACGCCAGAAAGCCTCGCCCAGACCATTGAGCGAGACGTGGAAAAGTTGCACGCATTGCCCGCCCGCCAGTTTTTGGCAAATGACAAGCTCATGGCTATGCAAATGGGCACCGAAACAATCGCATTGATGACTTTTATAGGTGGAGCATTGGCCGTTTTACTGGTTGCGTTCACCATCTACTCACAAGTGGCGCGGCAACGTCGGGAGCTGGCGGTCGCAAAGGCTCTAGGAGTTACCAACCTCGACCTTTACGCCAGCGTACTGTTTCAGGCGATAGCCATTACCCTGGCCAGTGTTGCCGTTGCAACGATTGTCGCCTTTGCTCTTATGCCTGTACTGACACACCTTATCCCGGCTGTCACCATGAAGTTGACAGTGGCGTCAGTAGCCAAAATTACGGGCGTCGGTGTGTTTGTAGCGATTGCGGCAGCACTTCTGCCAGCCCGGCAGATCGCGCGGCTTGATCCTGTATCGGCTTTTCATACCTGAGAGAATTTCTGCCATGAAGAAGACCACTGTCCTACAAGCAGAGCACCTGGTAAAAACCTTTGGTACCGGTCATACCGAAGTGCGTGCGGTAGATGATGTGTCGCTGAGTTTGGCAAAAGGCGAAATGGTACTGGTCATGGGTCCCTCCGGATCAGGCAAGACCACTATGCTCTCCATTTTGGGCGGCCTACTGCGTCCGACTTCAGGGCGAGTGGTCATTAACGAAACTGATATTACCGCCCTGGATGAGTCCCAATTGCCCCATATCCGCGCCCGCAGCGTTGGTTTTGTCTTTCAGGCATTCAATTTACTGGATGCGCTTACCGTTGAGGAGAATATTCTTTTTCCGGCACAGTTGCTTCCTGGTGGTATGAAACAGGCATCCGAGAGAGCCGCACAGTTGATTGAGCGCTTAAACCTTGGGCCACGCCGCAAAGCACTCCCGCAAACTCTATCGGGTGGAGAGAAGCAGCGGGTGGCAATCGCTCGAGCACTGATTAATGAACCTCCGCTGATTATGGCTGATGAGCCCACGGGAAATCTCGATTCAGCCAGCGGGCAGGAGGTGATGATGATCCTGCACGATATCGCCAGGGATGAGGGGCGGTCGATCATATTGGTGACACACGATCCGCGAGTCGAGGACGTTGCTGATCGTATCCTGTGGTTGGAAGATGGCGGATTGCGTGATCGTAAGACCGATGAGCATTCGTGGGTCCGCGACCCGGTATGTGGAATGCGAGTCGACGAGTGGACAGCGGAAATCACCACTACATATCAGGATCACCGATACGTATTTTGTGCGCAACGCTGCCTGGAGCGCTTTGAGGCTGAGCCAGAACGCTACGCTCAGGCGTTCGAGTCTGGAGCTAAACTCTCTGAAGAAAGCCAGGAGGCGGAGCAATGAAGCGCCATATAGTAGGGAGTCTTCTTTTCCTGGCGCTTTTACACGGCCCAATACTTGCGCAAGAGAGCGAGGCACCAGAAACCAAAGGCCTGGCAATAGCCCAAGAGGCCTCAAGGCGAAACGAGGGATATGGTGATACGACCGTTAATCTCACAATGGAGCTGAGGTCCTCAGACGGCAGGACTCGTCAGCGAGTACTAACCTGGCAGATGTTAGAGGTCGTTGATCCGACCGAGGGAGACAAATCACTAACTACATTTCATGAGCCCCGGGATATCGCTGGGACAGGCTTTCTCAGTTATACACACATTCGCAAGGCGGATGATCAATGGCTTTACTTGCCGTCTTTGAAACGCGTAAAACGTATTTCCTCGGCAAATAAATCCAGCTCGTTTGTTGGAAGTGAATTCGCGTATGAGGATCTTCTTTCTGATGAAGTGGAAAAATTTACTTACCGCTGGTTGAGAGATGAGCCCTGCGAGGACAGCATATGCTTCGTAGTGGGAAGGAAACCGGCTTACAAAGACTCTGGATATGGCCGGGAGATTGTCTGGATCGACCAGGACTATTATCGAATTATCAAGACGGAATTTTACAACCTCAAGGATGAACTTGAGAAAACACTCACTCTCGAAGATTATCGGCTATACAAGGACAAGTTCTGGCGGGCACATGTGCTGCGCATGGATAATATCCAAACTGGGAAAGCCACAGTACTGACGTTCGATACCTACGATTTCCAGACTGGTCTCACCGAGCAAACTTTCAGTCCAGAGGCGCTCAAGCGTATTCGTTGACATGAAAGCGGTAACTGCCACATGCGCACGCCGCGTGATCGCCATGATGGCATTTGCTAGTGTTTGCAGTGCACAGGAGGTCGACCTTGCCGGGTATGCGGGGTTTGAGCCCAGGATATTCCTTGAAAAGCCCGCCTATCAGCAGCATCCAAAGCACGGCCTTTCGCCCTCGGCGATGATTTCACCAGAGTTTCGCTACACTTGGAATGGGGCCAGTGATCGAATCACAGTTATTCCCTTCTATCGCTATGACGCCGATGATGAGAATCGTACTCACTGGGACATTCGGGAAGCCAACTGGCAGCATTTCGCAGATCCGTGGACGCTACTGGTTGGTTTGGGAAAAGTCTTCTGGGGTGTCGCTGAGTCCCGGCATCTTGTCGATATCATTAACCAAACTGACCTGGTGGAAAACATCGATTTGGAGGAAAAGCTAGGCCAACCCATGATCCACCTGGAATGGTGGAGCGATAAAGGCACATTGGGATTCTTCGTGTTGCCCGGATTTCGGGAGAGAACCTTTCCAGCCAATGATGGACGCCTGCGGGGGCCGCTGCCGATCTCTAACAACGGTGCGGTGTACGATTCTGGAGCCGGCGACAAGCGGGTGGATCTTGCACTGCGCTGGTTCAACTCCGTAGACAGTTGGGATATCGGTCTATCTGGATTCTATGGAAACGGTCGAGAACCCCGGCTTGTCGTGCAGGCAGGGGAGTCAGGGGGCTTTGTTCTTGTTCCTCATTATGATGTGATTAGCCAGATTGGCGCAGATATACAGTACACACGGGAGGCTTGGCTCTGGAAGCTGGAAGTTATTGGGCGCTCGGGTCAAGGTAAGGACTTTGGCGCTATGGTGGGCGGTACCGAATACACATTCTTTGGTATTCGGGACTCGAACATAGATATAGGCGTTCTGGCAGAGTATCTCTATGATGCGCGGGATGAGGATGCGCCTCCAACATCCCTGGATGATGACATATTTGTTGGCGCCCGATTTTCCCTGAATGATCTGGACGGCACAAATATCCTGGCTGGTCTCATTGTCGATACGGGCAGTGGAGAAACCATCGGAGTTATCGAGGCGGAGAGGCGTGTGGGCGAGCGTTGGAAACTGGAATTTGAACTTCGCCTGTTAACAAATATTGCTGAGGACGACCGCCTCTACGGTATCGAAAGGGATAGTTATGTTACTTTGCGAGCAGACTGGTTTTTCTGACAGCTACCGTGTGGTCAGTGCTTTTTTTATGCAGGGGCGGACAGCGGCAGGCTAATAGTAAATTCAGTTTTTCGTTGCTCAGAAGTGACCCCAATCTGTCCCCCATGAATATCGACAATAGAGCGAACTATAGCGAGCCCCAATCCCGCTCTCCCTCCGCTGCTGCCGCGCTGACGCGAAGGATCAACACGGTAGAATCGATCAAAGACCCTCGGAAGGAGTTCGGGTGGAATATCATCACCCTGATTTTCAATGGTGATCTGGGCGTGCTTTCCGTCAGTACCGGGGTACATCAGCATTTCATCCGGATTTTGACGGCAGGGCCGGCGAAAAAACCCCTGAAATTTCAGGCTGTTATAAATCGACTATTTTGAATCTCCTTTATATTCAATGTTCCAATACACTGTTTTAAAGGTGTTTCTCGAATAGTCGATTTCAAGCCGCCTGGTGCTTTCCTTTACGCGGTGTGCTGAACAGGCGGTCTCGATAAGGCCCAATGTGAAAGGCAAACACTCCGCGAAAATTGATATGCTCGAAGCGGACTGGCGTAATGTGTTTGATCATGTCTGTGCCGATTTTCTCGGGCTCCTTGCATTGCCATTCCTTGAGTACACGGTCCATATGGTGCGTATTCCATGCCATGGTGATATTGGTAAGGAGAGCCAGGGCACCGGAAGTAGCAGCCAGTTCCTCAGGCCGCCGACCACGCTTGGGTACGGGACGACCATGATGGATAGCCCGCTGTAATGCGTGAACGGATTCGCCGTGCCCGAGGATGCGAAGTACTTCCCGCCTGAACTCTGGCTTGGCCAGGTAGTCGCACAGGTAGCTGGTCAGGGCCAATTTACCCAGGGCGACGCCAGCACCATGCAGGGGTTCTCCTTGGGCCGCGGCACCGTAACGGCGAAGCGCCATAGTCGCAGAACACCAGCCAAATTGAATAGAGGCTGCCAGCCTGGCGAGTTCATCCCAGTCCCGCTCAATGGCTTTCAACGATACAGTCGGACCTATGATGGACCTGAGGGATTTTGGTATCTCAACACCGCGGGGAACAAACAGCTTCTGATACTTCAATTTTCGTAGACGCGGATAGAGGTCCAGCCCAAGCACCTTCGACAGGCCTGACGCAAAATGCGTATGGCCTTTGGTATCCACGGCAACCGCTTCGATTTTTGAGCCGGGTGAGCGAATCGCGCCCTCGATGGCCGGTCCTGCTTCCCGTTCGTTCAGGACAATGGGCTGATCATAGCTGATACCCCATTGGTCCAGTACGTGCACATAACTACCTACCGAGGGTGTCCGCCGTCGTGGATCCTGCCGTGCCTGCCACAGATGCCGGGACACCTCGAGGGCAATCATATCCGAGGAGGCAAAAGAGCCATTCCCCCAGTGATTCACGATGTCATGTCGACGAAGGAACTCCAGTACCACGCTGTTGGCTTTCTGTAACGCGCCTTCTTCTTCCAGGAGCTGCATAGCTTGTTGAATATCTTTGATCGGCAAACCCGGAATCATCAAGGCGACCCGGGCAGCACTCAACTCGCTGCCCTGGGCAATCAGGGCGCCATACAGTGCCAACAGGTTGCGTTCACTTGTTGGTGGACGTCCCAATAGCTGCCAGCTGAATCGGGTCTGACTGTCCAACTCCAGCAGGAGATTGGGGAATTGAATCGACCCAATCTCATTGAACCAGGCTATGGACGTCTTGCGGGTGCCGGCCGGTCGGGATTCGCGCACAATTTTCGGGATATAGATGCCATCATCGACAATCTCTATTTCGAGGTCCCGAACCGCCTGATCCAGCGCGTTCAGCCCCGTTTGAACCTGCGCTTTCAATTTATCCAGGAACTTCGTCGGTGACTGTGGAAGGCCGAGAGCTTTGAAATATTTGCCACGATTCTTCTGCCACTCATCAAGTGGCATTAACATGGACTCACGGCTGCGATAGCCGAAACTGTAGTCGACGGAAATGGCGCTATTCTTCAAACCCCGGCGGAGTCCATGCAGGGTGGCGGCTTCAAATGCCCGAAGTGCACGTTGCCGGTTATCCGAATCCTGTACCAACGACTCCCAGCGACCGGGGACTGGGATATCTAAGGTCTCTGGCAGTTCCTTCTCACCCGTCTCATAAAGTTCGCGCAGTGCATTCAGGGCACGCAAACTGGGATGATCGGTATTCGCATCAAAGTCGAGCGCGAGAAGACGGCGCAGTAACGGTCGGATATTGGGTTCTTCCGAGAGGGCCTCGCGGGTCAGTACGGCCCGCGGTGGCGGTTTGTGTTCCACAATTGAATCGACCAGAGCACAGGCCGCATGTCGGGCCTGGCGATCATTCATATCGGGATCATGCAGGGTACGATGAATGGCTCCCAGTGTGACCCAGTCACCCTGCGATTTCTCGTATTGCTTCCGCTCGGCAACCTGCTTTGCGTTTGACCACAGCTCGCTGATGCGTTTCTCCACCTGCAAAAGGGCAGCATCCACCAGGTCCATCAGGGTCACACGGAGAAAGCAGGTCAGCTCGAGTGTGCGCCTGGCCGGAGAGAGTGATCGGAACCGCTGCGGGAATCGGCGGCGCATACGGGAGGCATAGAAACGCTGCCGTTCGAGAGGGAAGGGGAGGGAGTAGCGGTGGACCTCCAGTGCTTGCAGGGCTTCGATTTTGTCGAACAGTTCGCGAAGATTACTTGGAGACCGTTTACCAGGCGGCGTCTTCAGCCAATCGATCAGCTGAACTTCATAGCGGGGTTGCACCTCATACAATGCACCGAGCCATTGCGCGCATAGCGGTTCGGGAACGACCTTGAGGACTTCCTGGTACAACGTATACTCCGCTTCCACCAGAATCCGTGCGGAAAGTTCTTTCAAATTACGCTTGCTCGGAATAACGATGCGCTGATCGAAGAGCCAGCGCCGGGCAAATTCGATGAGGGCATCGACCTCACCCGTCGAGCGCGCCTGTTGCTTTAACCGGGTGGTGAGTACACGCCGGCGGCCAGAAGTCAGCGGCGAAAAACCCAGTCTCGCCATAGCCCATTGCTGGTGATCGTAGCGTGTGCGTTTCCGCCGGTAGAGCGCCCGCACTGAAGCGATGGTCGGTATATCGATCTCGAGTTGCCTGCCCACATGGGAAAGCAATTCCGTGGGGAGGATGCGTACGCCGTCGAGTGGACAACCGGTCATCCGCAGGAAACAGAGCTGCAAGGCCACACCGAGTCGGTTGACGCCGCGAAAACGGGTGCAAATCTCCTCGCGCTCCTCAAGCTCTAGCGTGAAGAAATGATCGATCTCCCAGCTGGATAGGCGGGGGAGGGTGCGTATGCCGAGGTAGGGGGTTTGCCAGTGGGGAACCATTGCGAGCCTCCGTCACCATTTGTCCTGTGGGACAAATCATTATGGCCCTTCCGGTGTTTAGAGGCGTGAAAAGGTAGAAAAGAGCGCTATCTCGAAATGACTTTAAGAAAGTGAATTGGTCACTTGATAGTATTGGAAAACTGAAAAGTGGTCGCTGTATGGTGTTGATTCTAATACTGTTTTTTGACCGGCCCTGCCGTCAAAATCCGGGTGGAATGTTAGTGGACCCCAATTCGATCTCGATCGTTGTATGATCGAGGTTAAACTTATCCAATGCAGCTGATGCTCGCTTTAATTTTCCTATGAGTCTCGTTAGCTATAGACACCCTGCATTGCGGTACCCTCGAATTTGAGATAATACAAAGCTGCCTTGCAGCAGACGTGTTGATGGCCAAGGCTGCGAGGTTTTTAACCAGGTGAGGTTTTTGACCACACGGGAAGGAGGAATAAAAGTGACTTCGTTTGGCGTATACGGATTGAATCTTCATGAACAGATGCCATTGGACAAAGTATTTAAAAACCCGGTTGTTGAAAAAGGACAAGCAATCAATCCCGAACGCCCCATTGATGACATGGAGCCTAGCCACATCTTTGATCAACGAAGTCGGCGATATCAGGCTGAAAAAGCGTATAGAGCTGTCGATCAGTTACCCGAAAGTCCTGCGGTTCTGATAGCTGAACAAGTGATGACTTCGCCAGTATTGACCTTGACGCCTGATACAAGCATTGCCGAAGCATTGGTGCAATTTCAGTCAAATGGATTTCGTCATGTCCCGGTTGTCTCCTCGGAGGAGCGGCTGGTAGGAATCGTTTCGGATAGAGATATATTGAGATACTTGGCCGGTTTGACAGAAAGTTACCAACGACAGATTTCGTATAACAGTGATGCGCGGATTGAGCAGTTAATGACTCAGCCGGTGCTTGCGGCAAACGTCGACACCGATGTGCGGTACATAGCCCGTCTTTTTGTAGAACGGCGTATCGGGGCGATGCCGGTTGCAAAAGAGGGGCAGTTAATGGGCATTGTTACCCGAAGTGATGTGCTGGGTGCGGTAATGCGTCATTATACATTGGAGTTGTGGGCATAGTTAGTGGACGTGTAAATGCTACCCGACGTTACCGCAGCTTTGGCAATTGCACCTGAAAATCTCCCAAAAGCCTGAATACCATCGGGCCATTGAGCACACACGTTGCTAGTTTATTCGCCAAACCACTTGATAAATGTAGTGGTGTCATTCCCAAGAGAAACTGGCGGAGGAACTACCACGCCGCCGGCGATGCGAAGGCCAAGAGCACGCGAATACAAATATACGAAGAGATATATGCGCTAAACTATGAGACGGTAAGTGACATCGTGCCCAGGCTACCTGTTTCCTTGGCGAGGTTTACAGCCGATACTGAGCCATCCGACGCCAGAGGAATTTGAACTCCAATCGGCTTTACAGGCGGTCAATTATCGCTGGTACTCGATAACTCTTCCAGAGTACTCACTCTAAATACAGGATCACTTTTTGGGGCAAAGAAATCAACTGAAGAGTTCACATTTATGCATCTAGAATCGGCATCGAAAAGAATGAACAAGTATTGTCTCTGTAAGACATTAGATCGCAGTGCACTTGAGCAACAGCTGAGTCTCTATATCGATCAAAAAATGCTCGCCGAAAGACCACATCTCTTTTCTGATACCGCATATTACATTTCAGTACAGGATGTCAGGGATATGGAGGAGATTATTTCAACTATTGAAAATGTGATTGATATGGAATCTTTCAAAAATGCAGTAAGAACTTCTGCGCCACCGATAGCTTCAACCAATTTTGGGCCCAAGGGTGTGCTGATGGGATACGACTTCCATCTGACTGATGACGGGCCCAAGCTTATCGAGATCAACACGAATGCGGGTGGGGCTTACTTAAATTTTGCACTAGCAAAGGCACAGGTTTCGTGTTGTGAAGGCATACAGGAAATTGTGAATCTGGATAGATTGGAGCAAACCTTATTCGAGATGTTTTTTGAAGAATGGACCTTACAACGAGGTGAATTACCCTTGCATACTATTGCAATAGTAGATGATAAACCTCAAGAGCAGTATCTGTATCCTGAGTTTCTTCTTTTCGCAGAGCTTTTTCAAAAGCATGAAATCCAATGTGTGATTGTTGATCCTTCAGAGTTGACTTCAGAAGGTGGTATTCTCATGGCTGGTGAAAGGAAGATTGATCTCATTTACAACAGATCGACAGACTTTTACTTCGAAAATGAACGCAACTCCGCAATTAAGAATGCCTATCTACAAGGGATTACAGTTGTGACTCCAAACCCTGCCCATCATGCTCTCTTTGCGAACAAATATAATCTTACAATATTGTCTGATAGTCTGGCTCTTAGCGCGCTTCAAGTTGATGCTGGGGCCATATCAACTCTAGTAAAGGGGATTCCCCGTACTATTCCGGTAACCTCTGAGAACAGGAATCATCTGTGGCAGCAGAGAAAAAGGAACTTCTTCAAACCTGTGGCAGGATACGGAAGTAAAGCTACGTACAGGGGAGACAAAATTACCTTAAAGGTCTGGGATGAAATCGCTCAAAGTGACTACGTTGCTCAAGAGATTGCAAGCCCAGGGGTGAGAATTGTACAAGTTGATGATGAGCAGAAAGATCTTAAAATGGATATCAGAGTTTACACGTATAGGGGTAGAACACTTTTGCTGACTTCACGACTCTATCAAGGCCAAACAACAAACTTTAGAACGCAAGGGGGAGTGTTCAGAATTCTGTGTCACAGTAATTCCTCGTTAATCATCT